>JAABUX010001020.1_pt1 | contig 44445 bp, 47 predicted proteins | sample 5561851 | NCBI WGS metagenome assembly JAABUX01 (sample SAMN10711883, study PRJNA513361) | rock metagenome | isolation source: Antarctica rocks | place: Antarctica: Victoria Land, Richard Nunatak red sandstone | collected 2016-01-03 | reverse complement strand
GGCTTGGCCGTCTGGGTGGTCGGCGTTTCCTTGGTGTCGATCGGGATAGTCTGCTTGTGGGGGAGCAGGGCCTGAAAGCCGAAGAGGACGGCGATCGACAGGGCGATGGCGATGAAGAGGCGATTTTGATCCATTAGTGAGCCGTCGCCTTCTTCGAACAGCGGTGATGCCTGGCGGGCACCGGGTCATGGCCGCCGGAGTGCCATGGGTTGCAGCGCAACACGCGCCGGGCTGCTAGCACGGTGCCGCGCGCGGCGCCATGGCGGTGGAGGGCCTCGATCGCATAATGGCTGCAGCTGGGCTCGAACCGGCAGTGGGCGCCGATGAACGGGCGCAGGGTCCATTGGTAGAGGCGGACGAGGAGGATGAGGAGTTGGTTCATCTCTCGGTCAGTTTGGCGATGGTGCGGCGGAGGTCTTGCTTGAGGTCGTCGAACGGGCGGGCGGCGGTGCCGTCGCGGCCGATCAGGACGAGGTCGTGGCCGGTGAGCGGGGTTTCGGCCAGGACGGCGCGGGCGGCTTCGCGCAGGCGGCGTTTGGTTCGATTGCGCCGGACGGCGTTGCCGACCTTCTTGGTGACGGTGAAGCCCAGGCGGGCCGGGGCATCGTCGTTGCGGGCGAGCACTTGAAGCACGAGGCCCGGCGCGGGCGCCTTGCGGCCCTGGCCGGCGACGCGGAGGAACTCAGCTCGCCGGGTCAGTCGCGTGGGCTTCCTCGGATCGCTCTTGGGCGCCGGGCTGTCGGGCGCCATCTCGGTCTTAGGCGGAGAGCTTCTTGCGGCCCTGGGAGCGGCGGTTGGCGAGGACCTTGCGGCCGCCGACGGTGGCCATGCGGGCGCGGAAGCCATGACGGCGCTTGCGGACCAGCTTAGACGGTTGATAGGTACGCTTCACGATGAACTCCGATGACGAACTGGACCGCTGTGGGCGGGTGGAAGCTGCCGGGTGGCCGGGCGGCTTCGAGACAGGCCGGGCTTATAGGTGCCAGGGGCCTGGCGCGTCAATGGAATAGGCCGATGAAACGATGCCGATGAAGCGGTGGATGCGATCGGCGCCGGTGGTGGGCGACGTGGCGGCCTGGGGGGCGAGCGGGGTGGCAGTGTCGCTGCTGGGGCTCGGGGTGCCGTTCATGGTGGGTCAGGTCGTCGGGGCGATCGTCGCGGCTGTGGCGATTTACAGCTTTGCAGACAGGGGAGGGGCGGGCGCGGGTGCCTCGCTTCCTAGTCCGCCGGGAGAGCGTGGGGGCTAGCCTCCGGTTGTTATTCCTCGCGCTGGGCGAACTCGACGTCGCGGTGGACGTGGACGGACATGAGCAGCCCGAAGCCGAACATCACCGTCAGCATGGCCGAGCCGCCGTGAGAGACCAAGGGGAGGGGGACGCCGCCGACGGGGATGGCGCCCATCACCATGGCGATGTTGACGAAGCAGTACATGAAGAAATTGGTGGCGATGCCGATGGCGAGCAGGCGGCCGTATTGGTGGCGGCAGCGCAGCGCGATCAGGACACCGCCGACGACGATCATCGCGAGCAAAACCATGACGGCGAGGGCGCCGACGAAGCCGAATTCCTCGCAGATCATGGTGAAGATGAAGTCGGTTTGTTTTTCGGGCAGGAAGTTGAGGTGGCCCTGGGTGCCCTGCATGAAGCCCTTGCCCATGAAGCCGCCAGAGCCGAGCGCGATCTTGGATTGCAGGATGTTGTAGCCGGCGCCGAGCGGGTCGCTCTCGGGGTCGAGGAAGGTGATGATGCGGGCGCGCTGGTAGTCGTGCAAATGGGCGTAGGCGAGCTTGGCGGCGAACGGGATCGGCACGACGAGGAGCACGACCTTCCACCAGCGCAGCCCGGCGGCCAGGATCACGGTGCCGCCGACGATGGCGGTGATGACGGCGGTGCCGAGGTTGGGCTCCTTGAGGATCAGGAGCACGGGAATGGCGATCATGATGACGGGCGGGATCAGGAACAGCGGGTTGCCGACCTTTTCGTAGCTGGCTTTGTGGAACCAGGCGGCCAGCGCCATGACGAGGCCGATCTTGGCCAGCTCGCTCGGTTGGAGCTGCAGGCCGCCGAGCTCGATCCAGCGCTGGGCGCCTTTGCCGACATGGCCCATGCGCAGCACGAGGACGAGCAGGCCGATGGAGAAGGCGTAGATCGGGTAGGAGAAGCGGGCGATGAAGCGGATGTCGATCATGGCGATCGAGAGCATCATCACCAGGCTGAAGGCGAAGCGCAGGATGTGCTTGGAGGCATAGGCCTCGGGCCCGCCGCCGGCCGAGTAGAGCGCCACGTAGCCGACGCCGGCCAGCGCGCAGAGCAGCAGGACGTAAAACCAGCTCACCTGCCAGGCCTTGTTCATCAGGCCGAAGGACGGTTCGGCACGGATAAGGCGTTTTGCGCTGATCATCGGCAGATGATCCTGGTGACAATGATCATTGTTGGGATGCGAGCTTTTGGCCGGGGGCTTCGGTGTGGTTGACCGGGTCGCGGAGGAGGGTGTCGATCATGATCTCGCGGGCGAGCGGGGCGGCGGCGGCGGCGCCGGCGTTGCCGTGCTCGACGACGATGGCGACGGAGTAGCGGGGGGCGTCGTAGGGGGCGTAGCAGACGAAGAGGGCGTGGGGTCGGAATTCCCACGGCAGGTTTTCCGATTTGAAGCCGTGTTCACGGGCTTCGCGGGAGACGCGGCGGACCTGGGTGGATCCGGTCTTGCCGGCGAGCGTGATGCCGGGGAGGGGGAGGCGGGCGCCGGGCGCGGTGCCGCCGGCCTCGTTGACGACGGCCCACATGCCTTCGCGGCAGAGGTGAAGGTAGGGTTCCGGGAGCTGGAGGGCGGGCCAGTCGGCCGGCTGGACGCCTTTTTGCAGCGCGCCGCCGATGGTGCGGGTGAGGTGGGGTTCGACGGCGCGGCCGGTGGCGATGCGCGAGACGTAGGTGCAGAGCGCGAGCGGGGTGGTCTGGATGTAGCCCTGGCCGATGCCGCAGGAGATGGTGTCGCCGATGTTCCAGGCGTGGCCGCGCTTGATGCGCCATTCGCGGGTGGGCATGAGGCCTTTGCGGGCGCCGGGCAGCTCGATGCCGAGGTCGACGCCGATGCCGAAGCGGTTGGCCGTGGCGGCGACGCGGTCGATGCCGGTGCGGCGGGCAACTTCGTAGAAGAAGACATCGCAGCTGTGTTTGAGCGCGTTGCGGACGTCGAGCGAGCCGTGGCCGTATTTGCTCCAGCAGTGGAAGCGGGTGTCGCCGAGGTCGAGGAAGCCGGGGCAGTTGATGCGGCTGCCGGGGGTGATGGTCTTGGCTTCGAGTCCGGCCATGGCGACGGCCATCTTGAAGGTGGAGCCCGGGGCGTAGACGCCGGCGGCGGCCTTGTTGATGAGGGGCGCGCGGCGATTGTTGGTCCACTGCACCCATTGCGCCTGGGAGACGCCGGAGTTGAACAGGCTGGGGTCGAAACTCGGGTTGCTGGTCATGGCCAGCACCTCGCCGTTGCGGCAGTCCATGACGACGGCCGAGGCGCTCTCGTTGCCGAGGCGGCGCAAGACCTGGTTCTGCAGTGCGACGTCGATGGTCAGGCCGAGGTCCTGGCCCTGCTGGCCCTCGGCGCGGTCGAGCTCGCGGATGACGCGGCCGACGGCGTTGACCTCGAGCTGGACGGCGCCGGCCTTGCCGCGCAGCGGGAGGTCCTGCGCCTTCTCCATGCCGTTGCGGCCGATGCGGATGCCGGGCAGCGCGAGCATGGGGTCGTCGCCCATGTCGGCTTCGTTGGGCGGGGCGACGTAGCCGACGACGTGGGCCAGGGCGGGGCCGAACGGATAGAGCCGGGTCGTGCCGACGTCGACGTAGATGCCGGGGAGGTCGGGGGCGTTGACCTCGATCTTGGCCATCTCCTCCCAAGTGAGGAATTCGCGGACCACGAGGGGGATGAAGCGGCGGCGCTTGCGCATCTCGCGCTCGAGTCGGGCGCGCTCGTGGTCGGCCAGGGTGACGACGCGGCCGAAGAAGTCGAGCGTGTTGTCGACGCTGTCGGTCTGCTCGACGGTGAGCAGCGCGCGCCAGTTGAGCTTATTGCCGGCGACGACGGTGCCGAAGCGGTCCAGGACCCGGCCGCGGGGCGGCGTGGTCAGGCGCGACGAGATGCGGTTGCTCTCGGCCAGCGTCGCGTAGCGTTCGCCCTCGACCATCTGGACTTGATACAGCTTGGCGCCGAGGGCGCCGAAGATGCCGACCTGGCCGAGGCCGAGGAGGAGGGCGCGGCGGGTGAAGACGCCGGTGCGCTTGTTCTCGCGCTTGAAGGAATTCATCAGGCGCTTTCCGGGTCGGCGAGGCCGCGGTGCGTCTGAGTGAAGAGGGCAGCAAGGGCGGGGTAGAAGCCGGCGGTGACGCCGAACTGGAGCAGCGCGGGGCCGGGCGGCAGCAGCCGGAAGGTGAGGACGCAGGTGAGCAGCCATTGCAGGGTGGCCGCGCCCGCGGCGACGGCGAGGAAGACAAGCCAGACGACGAGGAAGCCTTGGGCTGCCAGCGAGCGGCGCAGGCGCAGCGCGACGCCGTGGGCGACGAGGAGGATGAGGATGTTGGTGCCGACCGGGGCGAGGCTGAGCAGGTCGGCGAGCAGGCCAAGGGCGAAGACGCTGGGGGGCGTCATGCCGGCGGGGCGGAAGACGGACCAGAAGAAAACGCAGGCCAGGGCGGCGGCGACCTGGAGCTCGGGTTGTCCGGGTAATCCGAGCGGGGCGGAGAGGGCGAGCAGGAGGAGGGCGGCCGTGGTGACGGGAAAGGCCTGGCGGGCGGTGGCGTCGAGCAGGCGCCACAGGGTGGGGCGGGGGCGGATGCCGGGGAGCTTGTCAGCCACGGTCGGCCGTCCTGGGGGAGCGGGGTTTGGCGGCCGGGTCGGGACGCGACGTGTCGGGGCGGGGGGCGGTTTCGGGCGATTGGATGCCGCGCAGGCCGTAGTCGAAGATGCGGACGACTTCGAGGCGGCCGAGCTGGGCGGCTGGCTCGACTTCGGGGACGTTGCTGGCGTTGAAGCGGACGGTGCCCACGGGCAGGCCGGCGGGGTAGGCGCCGGCTTCGGCCGAGGTGACGACGCGTTCGCCTTCGGAGGGCGTGACGCCTTCGGGCCAGTACATCAGGCGGGGGCGGGCGCCGTTGGTGCCGACCAGGATGGCGCGGGCGCGGCTGTTCTCGAGCGTGACGGGGATGCGGCTGTTGAGGTCGGTGATGAGCAGGACGCGGGCGCTGCGGGCCCCGAGTTCGGTGACCCGGCCGACGAGGCCGTTGGCGTCGAGCGCGATCTGGCCGCGGCTGATGCCGCTTGCGGGGCCGACGGCGAGCAGGACCGCGCGGGCGTAGACGCCGCCGGCATCGGCGACGACGCGGGCGGTAAGATAGGAGGGCGCCGGGTCGGGGATCCAGCGCAGGTTGGCTTTGAGGGCGGTGTTCTCGGCGTCGAGCGCGAGGGCGACGGAATGCCAGCGGCGGAGATTGTCGTTCTCCTCGCGCAGGCGGAGGTTTTCGGTGCGCATGGCCCAGAGATCGCCGAGGTCGGCGATGGTGCCGCGGGCCTGGTCGAGCGGGCCGGCGACGAGGGCGTAGAGCGGGGCGAGGGTGTCGGCCAGGGTCATGCGCGCTCGCTCGGCCACCAGCGCGTCGGCCTTGCCGAGGAGCATGACGGCGAACGAGGCGACGATGAGCACCGGCAGCGTCAACTTGGCCAGCGCCTGTCGGAACGGGATCGACAGACGGATCAACCCGGGCAAACCCCTCCTGAACTCAGAGCATCAATACATCGACGTGAGGACGTTCCTCAGCCGCTTCATCTCCTCGAGCGCGCGGCCGGTGCCGAGGGCGACACAGCTGAGCGGGTTCTCGGCGACGACGACGGGCAGGCCGGTCGCGTCACGCAGGACCTGATCGAGACGGTATAGCAGGGCGCCGCCACCCGTCAGCACAATTCCCTTGTCGACGATGTCGGCGGCGAGCTCGGGGGGCGTGTTCTCGAGCGCGACTTTGACCGCTTCGACGATCTGGGAGACGGGTTCGGCGAGGCTTTCGGCGATCTGGCGCTGGCCGACGATGATCTCGCGCGGGACGCCGTTCATGAGGTCGCGGCCCTTCACTTCGCGGTAGGGACCGTCGTCGTGCTCGTAGGAGGGGGTGGCGGCGCCGATGTCCATCTTGATCTTCTCGGCGGAGCTTTCGCCGATCAGCAGGTTATGGGTGCGGCGGATGTAGGAGATGATGGCCTCGTCCATCTTGTCGCCGCCGACGCGGACGGATTTGGCGTAGACGATGCCGCCGAGCGAGATGACGGCGACCTCGGTGGTGCCGCCGCCGACGTCGACGATCATGGAGCCGGAGGGTTCGGTGACGGGCAGCCCGGCGCCGATCGCGGCGGCCATCGGCTCCTCGATGAGCAGGACCTTGCGGGCGCCGGCGCTCTCCGCGCTCTCCTGGATGGCGCGGCGCTCGACGGCGGTGGAGCCGGAGGGGACGCAGACGATGATGAGCGGGGAGGCGAAGCCGCGGCGGTTATGGACCTTGCGGATGAAGTGCTTGATCATTTCCTCGGCGACCTCGAAGTCGGCGATGACGCCGTCTCGCAAGGGGCGGATGGCCTGGATATTGCCCGGCGTGCGGCCGAGCATCTGTTTGGCTTCCTCGCCGACGGCCAGGACCTGCTTCTTGCCGCGCACGTCGGCGATGGCGACGACGCTGGGCTCGGCGAGCACGATGCCGCGGCCCTTGACGTAGACGAGCGTGTTGGCGGTGCCGAGATCGATGGCCATGTCCGCGGACATGATGCCCAACAGGCGTCCGAACATCCTGAATTATCCTACCCTGCGCATGACACGCCCAGCGCCGCCCGGAAGCGGGGACAGGCAGAACGCGCGGCGGTGGCTTAGCTCTCGCGCCGAGACGGGGCAAGAGGGCAGGGTCACCTCTTCGTGAAATGCCGGGCTTCGCCACAAAGAAGACAGCGCGGCGTAGTTAGGTGAAGATAGCGCGGCAACTGCAACCTGAAGTTGCGGTGGTGAGCCGGCGAATTGGAGAACGACGATGTATCAGTCGATTGGACGCAAGACGATGATGACGGTGGCCGCGGCGACCTTGACCCTGGCGCTGGCGGCCTGCGGCGAGCAGCCGGGGACGCGAGCGGCGACGGGCGGCTTGCTGGGCGCCGGTGCGGGTGCGGCCGTGGGTGCGGCGACGGGCGGCAGTCCGCTGACGGGCGCCTTGATCGGCGGCGGCGTGGGCGCCGTGGGTGGCGCGGCGACGGCGCCGCGTCGGTATTGAGCGATTGCAGAGGGAATAGCGCTATGAAGAACAGGATATTGTGCAGTTTGGCGGTGGTTGCCGGATTGGGTCTGACCGCGTGCACCAACCCGTATGATCCGGGGCAGCGGGCGGTCGGTGGCGGGTTGATCGGCGCCGGGTCGGGTGCCGCGTTGGGTGCGATCGCGGGCGGTGGCCGCGGGGCGGCGATCGGGGCGTTGGCCGGTGGTGCGCTCGGGGCGACGGCGGGTGCGGTGACAACGCAGCGCCCGCCGCCGCAGGGCTACGGGTATGAGCCGGCTTATTCGCCCGGGCCGCAGCAGGGCTACTACCAGGCGCCGCCACCGCGCGAGGGCTATTACGAGCAGCAGCCGCGCGGTTACAGCGGCTACTGACGGCGTGGCCGGGCTCCGGGAGCGACCTGGAGCCCAGTCGTGGGTTTGCCGCCGGACGCGCGCCTTGTAGGGTCGCGTGATGGGCGGGACGGTTTGGGACATCGTGGTGGTGGGCGGCGGCAATGCCGCGCTGACCGCCGCTATCACTGCACGCGAGGCGGGGGCATCAGTGCTGGTGCTGGAGCATGCACCGCGGTCGATGCGGGGCGGCAACTCGCGGCACACGCGCAATCTGCGGTCGATGCACGCGGCGCCGACGCCGGTGCTGACCGAGGCGTACCTCGAGGACGAATATTGGGACGACCTGCTGCGGGTGACGGGCGGGCAGACCGACGAGGGGTTGGCGCGCGCGACGATCCGGGCGTCGGCGGCGGCGCTGCCGTTCCTGGCGCGCTGCGGGGTGCGGTTCCAGCCGTCGCTGACGGGAACGCTCAATCTGTCGCGGACGAACGCGTTCTTCCTCGGCGGCGGCAAGGCGCTGCTGAACGCGCTGTATGCGACGGCGAAACGGCTCGGCGTGGTGGTCCGCTACGATACCGAGGTGCAGGAACTGGCGCTCGAGGACGGGGCGGTGCGGCGGATCGTGGCGGTGTCGGGCGGGTTTCCGCTCGAGGTGTCGGCGCGGACGGTGATCGCGGCGTCGGGCGGGTTCCAGGCCAATATCGCGTGGCTGCGGGAGAACTGGGGGCAGGCGGCCGACAATTTCCGGATCCGCGGGACGCCATATGCGCAGGGGCGGGTGCTGCGGGATCTGCTGGGGCAGGGGGTGGCGTCGGTGGGGGATGCGACGCAGTGCCACGCGGTGGCGATCGACGGGCGGTCGCCGATGTTCGATGGCGGGATCGTGACGCGGCTGGACTGCGTGCCGTTCAGCATCGTGGTCAATCGCGACGGCGAGCGGTTCTACGACGAGGGCGAGGACGTGTGGCCGAAGCGGTATGCGATCTGGGGGCGGCTGGTGGCGCAGCAGCCGGACCAGATCGCGTATGCCATCATCGATGCGCGGAGCGAGTGGTTGTTCATGCCGTCGGTGTTTCCGGCGATCAAGGCGGACACGGTGGCGGGGTTGGCGGAGAAGTTGGGGCTGGACGGGGCGCGGTTGGAGGCGACGGTGGCCGGGTTCAACCGGGCGTGCCGGCCGGGCGGGTTCGATCCGTCGCGGCTGGACGGGGTGCGGACGGACGGGATCGATCCGCCGAAGACGAACTGGGCGCGGCCGATCGAGGCGCCGCCGTTCATCGGCTATCCGCTGCGGCCGGGGATCACGTTCACCTATCTCGGCTTGCGGGTGGACGAGCGGGCGCGGGTGTTGCTGGAGGACGGCCGGCCGACGGCGAATTTGTTCGCGTCGGGCGAGATCATGGCGGGGAATATCCTGGGGCGCGGGTATCTGGCGGGGTTCGGGATGGCGATCGGGACGGTATTTGGGCGGATCGCGGGCGCGGAGGCGGCCAAGCGTGCAAGCAACCATTGAAGAGACTGCTCGGCGGGCGATGGAGGTGTGCAATGCCTGCCGCTACTGCGAGGGGTATTGCGCGGTGTTCCCGGCGATGGAGCTGCGGCGGGATTTCGCGGCGGGGGATCTGAGCCAGCTCGCCAACCTCTGCCATGGCTGCATGGGCTGTTATCACGCCTGCCAGTTCGCGCCGCCGCATCCGTATGGGATCAACGTGCCGCAGGTGTTCGCCGAGGTGCGGCAGGAGAGTTACGCCGAGCATGCGTGGCCACGGGCGCTGGCCGGGCTGTATCGGCGCAACGGGACGGTGGTGGCGCTGGCGACGGCCGGCGCGATCGCGCTGGTGCTGGCGCTGACCGGATTGATCGCGGGCGGCGGGGCGGTGTCGGCGCATGCGGTGGTGCCGGGGCGCGGGTTCTACGAGGTGATCCCGTTCGGGGCGATGGTGGCGGTGACGTCGGTGGCGTTCGGGTTTGCGGTGCTGGCGCTGGGGGTGGGGACGGCGAAGTTCTGGCGCGCGACGGGCGGGGGGCGGCCGGGCTGGGCGCACTGGCGGCAGGGGTTGCGGGATGCGGCGACGCTGAAGAACCTTGGCGGCGGCGGGTACGGCTGCAACGATATCGACGAGAGCTTCTCGCAATCGCGCCGCCATGCGCATCACGCGCTGGCCTACGGGTTCATGCTATGCCTGGCGGCGACGAGCGTGGCGACGGTCTACGACCACCTGCTCGGCTGGCCGGCGCCGTATCGGTTCTTCAGCCTGCCGGTGCTGCTCGGCACGGTGGGCGGGATCGGGATGATCGGGGGCGGGGCCGGGCTGCTCTGGCTCAAGCTCGCCGGCGACCCGGCGCCGCGGTCCCGGGCGCTGCTCGGCTCCGAAGTGGGGCTGATCCTGTTGTTGGTGCTGGTGGCGGCGACCGGGATGGGCTTGCTGGCGCTGCGGGCGACCGGCGCGATGGGGATCGCGCTGGCCGTCCATCTCGGCGCGGTGTTGTCGTTGTTCCTGCTGCTGCCGTACAGCAAGTTCGTGCATGGGCTGTATCGGACCGCCGCGCTGGTTCGAAACGCGATGGAGCGGGCGGCCTGAGTAGAAACCGTCGTCAGAAGATCTGGCGGAAGATGACGTAGTGGCCGCCGGCGATGGCCATGGCGGCCGGCAGCGTCATGACCCAGGCGAGCGCCAAGTTGCGGATGGTGCTCCATTGCAGGCCGGAGGGCGCGGAACACGCGTGGAAAGACGGCCTTCGATGCCAAATCGGTGATAATCGCCGACGTCACGGGCGCGTGGCGGGCTGTGCCGCCGCAAGGTCGGCCATCCAGCCGGCGGCGGTGAGCGGGAAGGTGGCGACGGCGCGGCTGATCGCGACCTGATACTCCGGTTGGAACAGGACGATCTCCTGGGCGATGCTGACCATCGCTTTCTGGTAGTCGAGCCAGAGTCCACGCTGGGCTTCGGCATCGGTTTCGGTCTCGGCGCGGGCGATCAGGTCGGCCAGCGCCGGGTTGACCGCCATCGCGACCCGGCCGCCGAGGCGTTCGGTGGCGACGCGGGCCCAGAAGCCGTTGGCGACGACCGGGGAGGTCCAGAACGCCAGCGCGGCCTGCAGCTTGCCGGCGAAGTAGGCGTCGCGGAAGGCGTAGGGGTTCATGGCGACGGGCGTGACGGCGATGCCGACGCGGGCGAGGTCGGTGCGGAGCTTGCGGGCGATGGTGTCGTACGGCAGCCCGGCGATGGCGGCGTCGGCATAGGCGAGGTCGAACGTAAAGCCGTCGGGCCGGCCGGCCTGGGCGAGGAGGGCGCGCGCGCCGTCGAGATCCTGGCGGAAGCCGCTGGCGGCGCCGGCGGTCGATCCGAGCAGGCCGATGGGCAGGAAGCTGGCCGGCCGGGTGGCCTTGGCGCCGAGCATGCGGCCGATCAGGTCGTCGTAGTCGATGGCGGCGGCGATGGCCTGGCGGGCGGGGCGCTGGGCGAGGGCCTGGTTGTGCGAGGGGTCGGCGGTCAGCGCGAGATACACCAGGTCGAGGCTGCGGCTGGTCTCGATGCGGAGCGTGCCGTCGGTTTGCAGCTGGTCGAGTTGGGTGGGGAGCAGGTTGAAGGCGACGTCGATGTCGCCGCGCTGGAGCGCCCGCATCTGGGCGGTGCTGTCGGGGATGTGTCGGATCAGGATGCGGTCGTAGGCGGGGGCACCGCGCCAGGCATGGGGATTGGCGTCGAGCAGGATGTGGTCGCGCTTCTGCCAGGCGCGGAGCACGTAGTCGCCGCTGCCGGCGGAGTTCTGGCTGAGCCAGGCGCTCTCGCTGCCATTTTGGGAGTCGAGAACCGCCTTTTCGAGGATGGCAAAGGGGGGGCTGGCGAGATAGGGCAGCAGCGGGCGGTCCGGGTCCTTGAGCACGACGTCGACGCTGTCGGGGCCGCTGGGCTGGATGTCGGCGATGGCGTCGAGGTAGCGCGCGGGCGGGTTGCCGATGGCGAGCAGGCGGGCGAGGCTGAAGGCGACGTCGTCCGGGGTGACGCGGTTGCCGGTGGCGAAGACGGCGTCGGCCCGGAGCGTGAAGCGCCAGCCGCGGGCGTCTGGCGTTCGCTCCCAGTATTCGGCGAGCGAGGGCGCGACGGCTTGGTAGTGGCCCGGGGTGAGGGTGACGAGGGTGTCGTAGCAGGCGACCAGGGTGAGCGGGGGCGTGTAGTCGATCTGGCGGGCGGGATCGAAAGTGACGGTATCGCCGATGTCGAGGCCGAGGATGAGGGTGCGGCGGCGGGTGGGCTGGTCGGCCGCGCGGGCGGGGCGGAGGAGGGGGATGGCGGCCAGGCCCGTGACGAGGGCCCGGCGGCCGAAATTCGCCATCGCGTGCATGCGTGAGGCAGTAAGCCATCATTCGGGCGCCGGGTCACGCGGGGATGTCTCGCTCTCCCGCTGGCTCCTGCTGGCGGGAGAGGGCTTTGATGGGCGGTTTACGGTGCGTTGGAAAGCGCGCTACAAACCGGCCATGTTCGGTCTCGACTGGTCGGAGTTTGCGCTGATCGGGGTTCTGGCCCTGGTGTTGATCGGGCCGAAGGATCTTCCGGTCGCGATCAAGGCTGTCACGCAGATGCTCAAGAAGGCGCGCCGGATGGCGGGCGAGTTTCAGACCCATGTCGACGACCTGGTGCGCGAGGCGAACCTGCAGGAGGTGCGGGACGGGCTGAGCGAGATCCGAAAGATGGACATCAAGGGCAAGATCCTGAAGGCGGTCGACGATGACGGCGGCATTCGGGCGAGCCTGATCAATCCGCTGCACGGGACGCAGAGCGAGTTCGTGCCGGCGCCGCCCCCGGTGCCGGTGCATGATCAGATGCCGGAGCATGGCACGCCCGACGCTGCGCCGGCATTGGTGGCCGAGCCGATGGAGGCGCCGGCGTTCGTGCCGCCGGGCTATGCGCCGAAGCCGCCGCGCGCGGTGGCGCCTGCTTTCGTTCCTCCCGGCTACGCGGCTTCGGCGGCGCAGTCTTCGGCCCATGCCTGATCCGCTCGTTCGGATCGGGCCCCAACCTTGGCTGTAAAGATCCTGGCCGACAAAGCAGACGATCCGATCGACGACAAGCCGATGCCGCTGCTCGAGCATCTGGTCGAGCTGCGGCGCCGGCTGTTGTGGTCGGCGTTGGCGTTCTTCCTGTGCTTCGGCGTGTGTTACTATTTCAGCCGCGACATCTACTCGTTCCTGGTACAGCCGCTAGCGCATATCCTCGAGCAGCGCGGCGGCAACCGGCGGATGATCTACACGCAGCTGTATGAGGCGTTCTTCACGTATCTGCGGGTGGCGTTCTTCGGGGCGGCGTTCGTGTCGTTCCCGGTGGTGGCGAGCCAGGTGTATCTGTTCGTGGCGCCGGGTCTGTATCGCAGCGAGAAGCGGGCGATCCAGCCATTCCTGGCGGCCACGCCGATCCTGTTCGTAGCGGGCGCGGCGCTGGCGTACTACTTCATCTTTCCAGCGGCTTGGTCGTTCTTTCTCAGCTTCGAGACGCCTACCGGGGCGGGCGGGCTGCCGATCGAGCTCGAGGCGAAGGTCAGCGAATATCTGAGCCTGGTGATGAAGCTGATCTTCGCCTTCGGGGTAGCGTTCCAGTTGCCGGTGTTGCTGACGCTGCTGGCCAAGGTGGGGATCGTGACGTCGGGCGGGCTGAAGAAGTATCGGCGTTACGCGTGGGTGGGCATGTTCATCGTGGCCGCGATCATCACGCCGCCGGACGTGATCACGCAGACCGGCTTGGCGCTGCCGCTGATCGCGCTCTACGAAATCTCGATCCAGACGGCCAAGCTGGTCGAGCGCAAGCCGGTGGACGTCTGATGCACGACATCCGCGCCCTGCGCCTCGACCCGGTGGCGTTCGATCGCGACCTGGCGCGGCGGGGCATCGGCAGGCGGGCCGAGGCGATCCTGGCGCTGGACGTGGCGCGGCGCGAGGCGCTGACGCTGGCCCAAGCGGCGCAGTCGGAGCGCAATGCGCTGTCCAAGGAGGTCGGCCAAGGCAAGCGGAGCGGGGCGGATACGTCGGCGCAGGAGGCGCGGGCGATGGCATTGCGCGAGCAGCTGACCGAGCTAGAGGCGCGGGCGGCGTCGCTCGACGCGGCGATCAAGGGCGAACTCGAGGCGTTGCCGAACCGGCTCGACGCGTCGGTGCCGGAGGGGGCGGACGAAAGCGGCAACGTCGTGGTCAAGCAGGTCGGCGAGCCGCGTCAGATCGAGGCGGCGCGGGAGCATTTCGAGCTGGGCGAGGCGCTCGGGATGATGGCGTTCGAGGCGGCGGCGCGGATGGCCGGGTCGCGGTTCACGATCCTGCAGGGCGGTTTGGCGCGGATGGAGCGGGCGCTGGGGCAGTTCATGCTCGACCTGCACACGCAGGAGCATGGCTACGTCGAGACGCAGGTGCCGCTGTTAGTCAACGACGCGGCGGCGTATGGCACCGACAAGCTGCCGAAATTCGCCGACGATCTGTTCCGCACGACCGACGGCCGCTGGTTGATCCCGACCGCCGAGGTGCCTTTGACGAGCCTGGTGCTAGACCAGATCGTGCCGGCGGCGGAGCTGCCGATGCGGGTGACGGCGCTTAGCGAGTGCTTTCGCAGCGAGGCCGGGGCGGCGGGGCGGGACACGCGGGGGATGTTGCGGCAGCACCAATTTCGCAAGGTCGAGCTGGTCAGCATCGTGCATCCGGAGACGAGCGACGAGGAGCACGAGCGGATGACCGTGTGCGCGGAGACGGTGCTGGCGCGGCTCGGTCTGTCGTTCCGGCGGATGCTGCTGTGCGCGGGCGATACCGGGTTCGGGGCGGCCAAGACGTTCGATCTGGAGGTATGGCTGCCGGGTCAGCGGGCGTGGCGGGAGATCAGCTCGTGTTCCAACACGCGGGATTTCCAGGCACGGCGGATGAATGCGCGGATGCGGGGCGCGGATGGCAAGGCGGCGGGGCCGGTGCATACGCTGAACGGGTCCGGGGTCGCGGTCGGGCGGGCGCTGATCGCGGTCATGGAGACGTATCAGGCCGAGGGCGGCGCGATCGAAGTGCCGGACGTATTGCGGCCGTATATGGCCGGGATCGCGCGGGTCGCCGAGCGGGTTGGCTGAGGCGTCAGAGCGGCTTTTCCATGTCGACGACGATGAAGCCGGGTCGGTTGGCGACGGGCCGGCGCCCGGTCTCGCGAAAGCCGCGGGCGGCGTAGATGGCCTGGTTCCGCTCCATCTTGGCGTTCGTGTAGAGCAGCAGCCGGGTGGCGCCCCAGCTCCGCGCGGTCGCTTCGGCGAAGTCGAGCAGGACGGTGCCGAGGCCCTGGCCGTGCCGCGCCGGGTCGACGGCGACGCTGTAGATCAGGGCGTGGCCGCCGTGGCGCTCGAGGACGACCAGGCCGGCAAGCCCGCCCGCGATCTCGAGTAGCCAGACCTGGCCGGCGGCGATCCGCTGGCCGTAATCCTCGGACATCGGCAGCGGGTCGTAGCCGAGCAGGGGCGTGTAGGGCGCGTAGGCCTCGCGGGTCAGGCGCGAGACGGCGGCTTCGTCTCCGGGCCGCGCCGGTCTTAGGGCGTGAGCCAAACCGGCGCTTTCAGCTTGGTGAGGAAGGCGGCGTGGCGGGCGAGGGCGGCGTCGTCGGGGGTGACGAGGACGGGGCGGCGCGCGGTCGTCATGGTGTAGGCGACGGCGTTGGTGGTCAGCGACGCGTTGTCGGGCAGCAGCGTCTGCTGGCGGCCCCCGGTGAGCTCGACATAGACGTCGGAGAGCAGGCGGCAGTCGAGCAGCGCGTTGTGGCTGGTGCGCTCGGTCAGGTCGATGCCATAGCGGCGGCAGAGCGCGTCGAGGCTGTTGGGCAGGCCGGGGAAGCGGGTCTTGGCCATCACCAAGGTGCAGACCATGCGCGATCCGTGCAGCGCGCGGCGGCCGACGCGGGCCAGTTCGGCGTTCATGAAGCCGAAGTCGAACGGGGCGTTGTGGGCGATGAGCGGGTCGTCGGCGACGAACTCGAGGAACGCGTCGGCGATGTCGGCGAACAGCGGTTTGCCGAGTAGGTGGGCGCGGGTGAAGCCATGGACGCGGGTGGCGTCGTCGGGGATGTCGCGCTCGGGGTCGATCAGGGCGTGAAAGGTGATCCCGGTCGGCAGGTCGCGGACGAGTTCGACGCACGCCACCTCGATGACCCGGTCACCGTCGGCGGGGAACAGGCCGGTCGTCTCGGTGTCGAAGATGATCGAGCGTTTGCGGTTCATGCGACCGGGTCGGGCCGGGCGAGATAGCGTTCCATGACCTCGGCCGGGTCGCCGTCGTCGACGATGCGGCCTTCCTTCATGCAGATCACGCGGGTGCTCCAATTGAGCACGATCTGGGGCATGTGGGACGACAGGACGAGGATTTCGGCGTGGCGGACGACGGCTTCGAGACGGATGGTGGCCTTTTCCATGAAGGCGGCATCGCCGGCCAGGAGCCACTCGTCCATGAGCAGGACCTCGGGCTTGATGGCGGTGGCGAGCGCGAATCCGAGGCGGACGATCATGCCGGCGCTGTAGAAGCGCATCGGCAGGTCGAGGAAGTCGCCGAGTTCGGCGAACTCTTCGACATCCTCTTCGAGGCGCAGAATCGCGTCCTTGCCAAGCCCGTTGTAGAGGCCGCGCAGCGCGATGTTCTCGCGGCCGGTGAGTTCGTAATTCATGCCAAGATTGGCGTCGAGTAGGGCGGCGATGCGGCCCTGGACGGAAATCTTGCCTTCAACGGGCTCGTAGATACCGGCGAGCGTGCGGAGCAGGGTGGTCTTGCCGGCGCCGTTGCCGCCGATCAAGCCGAGGCGGTCGCCGCTGCGCAGCGTCAGCGAGATGTCGCGCAGGGCGCTGACGACGATGCGCTGCTTGTCGTCGGATTGGAGGCGGCCGCTGGCGGCGGCGAAGACGTGGCGCTTCAGGCTGCGGCTGTTGCCGTGATAGATCGGGAAATCGACGCTGACTTTTTCGGTGATGATTGAGGCCATGGGCTAGACCCAGAACGCCAGGCGGCCGCGGGTGCGGGCGAACATCAACCAGGCGAGCGTGATGAGAACGCCGCTATAGCCGATCGCTGAAGCCCAGACGCGGATCCTGGTGTATTCGCCGAGCATGGGGCCGCGGACGATTTCGAGCAGGGTGTAGAACGGGTTGAGGTAGAGGAAGTCGAGCGCCCAGCCGTGCAGCAACTCGGGTTTCCAGATGATCGGGCTGATGAAGAAGGCGATCTGGATGATGCTGGCGATGATGGGCGGGATGTCGCGGAAGCGGGCGCCGATCGGGCCGAGGAGGAGGCAGATGGCGAGGCCGTCGATGAGCCAGAGGGTCAGTCCGGGGATGGCCATGGCGGCGCGCCAGCCGGGCCAGAGGTCGAACCAGACATAGACGGCGAGGATGACGACCACGTTGTGCGCGAGGATGATCAGGTTGCGGATGACGACGCGCATCGGGTGCGTCGAATAGGGCATGCGCATGGAGCGGATCATGCCCTCGGCGGAGGTGAAGCAGGTGCAGGCCTCGCCGATGACGGTGGAGAGGACGTTCCAGAGCACTAGCGAGAGCGCCAGGAAGGGCAGGTAGGCCCGTAGCTCCATGTTAAACAATTTGGCGTAGAGAATACCCAGAGCGACCACCATGACGGCGGTCGAGAGGGTGAGCCAGAAGGGTCCGAGCATGGACCCGCGGTAGCGGAGGCGGATATCGAACCAGCCCAAGGTCAGGGCCAGGCGCCAGAGCTTGCAGCCGTCGACGATGTCAAGCCGGGCGAGGCGGGAGCGTTCGGCCGCGCCATGGCCGGCTTCCAGCACCAGGGCGGCGGTCTCGTTCAGGGCGGGCGGTAAGGCGGCTTGGGTCTGGGTGAGACTCATGGGGTGCCCGTATCCGATCGCCGCTTGTGACACAATGTTCGCGGCGTCCGGGTTGGCCAGGTCGGGCGGTGGATCGTGGCTCGGGTGTTTCTTCAGGGTGACGCGAAAGCAGGATCCGGCAAAGCCCGGCGCAGAAAACGTTTGATCGGAATCCTTAGCTCGGTTAGGGGTTTGTGGAGGGTTCCTGTACGACTGACTAAGGGATGGCCGTTAAGACCATCTTGTCCTCCGGCCTTGTCGGGTCGCGCCTACAGTGGAGGCCATCGCTTGTCCTTGAAGAATACCGGTTATCTGTTCGGCACGGCGGCCATCGTGGCGCTGATGGCCGGTTGCGCCAGCAAGCCGCAAGTCACCGCGCAGCAGGAGTCGTCGGGGTATCTGTCCCGAGCGCACGGCGATTATCGCGCACCGGGTCCGGCGAGCGATCCTTGGGGGCCGTACATCCAGGAAGCGTCGGGCAAATACGATGTGCCGGACCGGTGGATCCGCGCGGTGATGCATCAGGAGTCGGGCGGACATCTGTTCAACCGGGGCGGCGAGCTGATCACGTCCGGCGCCGGTGCGATGGGCTTGATGCAGGTGATGCCGGCGACGTACGACGACCTGCGCGGCCGCTATCGCGAGCTTGGCGACGATCCGTATGACCCGCACAACAACATCATGGCCGGCACCGCATACCTGCGCGAGATGTACGACATCTATGGCTCGCCGGGCTTCCTGGCGGCGTACAATGCCGGTCCGGGCCGGCTCGACGATTATCTGACCCGCAACCGCACCTTGCCGACCGAGACGCGCCGCTATGTGGCGGCGATCGGGCCGCGGATCGCGGGCTACGACCCGCAGCGCGCGTCGCCGGGTGCGCAGTATGCGATGAATTCGATCCCGCTCGACGTGCCGGCCGGGCCGCGCTATCCGCAGCTCGGGACGCAGTTCGCGCAGACCCTACCGTTGCCGAGTGCGGCGCCGATCCAAGTCGCCGAGGCGCCGCGCCCGTTCATCACGCTCAATCCGCCGGCGCCGGTCGTGGTGGCCGACGCTGCGCCGCGTGGCCCGTTCATCACGCTCAATCCGCCGCAGCCAAGCTTCGAGCCCGCGCCGATGCCCGAGCCCGTGGTCGTCGCCGACGCTACGCCGTCGCCCCGCTACGAGGCGCCCCACTACGAGGCGCCCCGCTACGAGGCGCCCCGCTACGAGGCGCCCCGCTACGAGGCACTCCGCTACGAGACGCCCCGCTACGAGACGCCCCGCTACGAGGCCGACGCGCCGACGCGCTCGTTGCTCGGCCGCAGTTCGATCCAGAGCGCCCGTGCGATGCCGCTGCCCGAGCCGCCGCCGCCGCCCGCGCCGGTGCAGTTCGCGCGTCGGGCACCGCAGAGTTTCGGCCGGCCGATCGAGGTCGCCGAGTTCCCCGAGCCGCCGCGTCCGCCATCGCAGCGCGGTTCCGCCGCGTCCGAATTGGTGGCGCTGGGGCCGCACATGCATGGTTTCGGCCTGATCTCATCGGCCAACGCCGCGCCGATGGTGCACGGCATGCCGGCCATCACGGCCAAGGGCGGAGCCTGGGCGGTTCAGGTTGGCGCGTTCAGCAACGAGAACCTGGCGCATTCGGCGACCCTGTCGGCGCGCGAGCATGCCCGCGACGTGCTCGGCGGCGCGCACACGCTCGTCGCCGGTGTCCATCAGCCCGGCGGCACGCTGTATCGCGCGCGCCTCGGCGGACTGTCGCGCGATGCCGCCAATGAAGCCTGCGAACGGCTCAGCCGCGCGCGCACGAGCTGCATGATCGTCTCGCCCGACGCACAGCGTTAGTTCGCGCCCACCGATCGACCGTTTCTTGCGCCCTCTCCCGGAGGGGGAGCAGGGTGGCACTGAGGGTTGCCGGGCCACGCACCCTGGACCACAATGACGGCCTGATGACGGTTCGGTATACAGAGAGAAACGGTCAGTCTCCGGGCTGTAGGGCGCAATGACCGTGCGGTTTGCTTCGCTCGATAGCTTGCTCGATCCGGGTAGCGTCGCGGTGATCGGGGCTTCGGCCGATCCGACCCGAATTGGTGGCCGGCCGATCCACTACATGCTGAGCCAGGGCTTCCGGGGCGAGATCCTGCCAGTCAATCCGAACCGGGCCGAGGTCCAGGGGGTGCGGGCGTATCGCAGCATCGCCGAGCTGCCGCGTGTGCCGGATGCGGCGGTGATCGCGGTGCCGACGGCGCTGGCGATCGAGGCTGTGGGGCAGTTGTCGGCGCTCGGGACGAAGGCGGCGATCGTGTTCACCGCCGGGTTCGCCGAGGTGGGCGGCGACGGGGACGGTTTCCAGGCGGCGCTGCTGGCGGCGTCGCACGGAGGCGGGGGCGGGATGCGGATGCTGGGGCCGAACTGCCTTGGATTGTTCAATGCGCGCTCGGGGTTCTATCCGATCTTCAGCTCGAGCTTGGAGAGCGGGTGGCCGCGCCCGGGGCGGATCGGGATCGCGAGCCAGAGCGGGGCCTATGGGACGCACGTGTTCGCGGTGGCGCGCAATCGCGGCCTCGGCACGCCGATCTGCGTCACGACCGGCAACGAGGCGGACGTGACGATCGGGGACGTGATCGGCTGGCTCGCCGAGGACGAGCAAACGGACGTGATCGTGGCGTATTCGGAGGGCATCCGCGAGCCGGAGAGCTTTCTGGCGGCGTTGGCGGCGGCGCGCCGGGTACGCAAGCCGGTGATCATGATGAAGGTCGGCACGTCGTCGATCGGGCGGGACGCGGCGCGGTCGCACACGGCGTCGATCGCGGGCGACGACCGGGTCACGGACGCGGTGATGGCGGAATTCGGGGTGATCCGGGCGCGCACGACCGAGGAGGCGCTTGACATCGCGCAGGCGGCGACGAAGCGGGTCTATCCGGCCGGCAACACGCTCGGCGTGATCACGATCAGCGGCGGCGCGGGGGTGCTGATCTCCGACGCGGCCGAGGCGGTCGGGCTGCCGCTGCCCGCGATGCCGGAGGCGACGCAGGCGCGGCTGAAGGCGATGCTGCCGTTCGCCGCCCCGCGCAACCCGGTGGACTGCACGGCGCAGGCGTTCAACGACATCACGCTGATCGGGCGCTTTGCCGACGCGATGGTCGAGGAGGGCGGGTATCGCTCGATCCTGGCGTTCTTCACCCAGGTCGGGGGGTCGGCGACGATCGCGCCGCGGCTGCGCGAGCAGCTGAACGCGACGAAGGCGAAGTTTCCGGACCGGCTCTACGCGCTCTCCGTCGTGGCGCGGCCGGAGCAGGTGGCGGAATACGAGGCGGACGGGTTCGTGGTGTTCGAGGACCCGACGCGGGCCGTCGTAGCGCTGCACGCGATGGGCCGGCTGGGCGACGCGTTCGCGCAGGCGCCGGACCCGGCCGCCGAGCCGATGACCCCAGTGGCGCTGCCGGATGCAAGCCCGAGCGAGGCGGAGGCCAAGCGATTGCTCGGGCTGGCAGGGGTCGCGTCGGCGCCGGAGCAGGCTTGCGGCGACGCGGAGATGGCGGTCGCGGCGGCGGCGCGGTTCGGATTTCCGGTGGTCATGAAGATCCTTTCGCCGGACATCGTGCACAAGTCGGAGATCGGCGGCGTGTTGCTCGGCGTGGCCGACGCGGCGCAGGTGCGCGATGGGTTCCGGACGCTGATGGCGCGCGCGAAAGCGACCGCGCCCTTGGCCCGGATCGAGGGCGCGTTGGTCGCCAAGCAGCTCGTGGGCGGGGTCGAGTGCATCATGGGCATCCAGCGCGACCCGGTGTTCGGGCCGGTGGCGCTGGTGGGGCTGGGCGGGATCTTCGTCGAGATTATCCAGGACGTGGCGTTGCGGCGCTGCCCGTTCGGGCCTGACGTGGCCGAGCGGATGATCCGCAGCCTGAAGGCGGCGCCGATCCTGTTGGGCGCGCGGGGGCGGCCGGTGGCCGATATCGCCGCGCTGGCGGAGATGCTGAGCCGGTTGTCGCGCTGGGCGGTGGCGGCTGGGCCGCGGCTGCAATCGGTGGATTTGAACCCGGTGCTGGCGTTGCCCGAGGGCGCGTATGCGTTGGACGCGGTAATCGAGGTAGCGGGGATCGAGGTGGCGGGATGATCGACAAACGGGTGCGTTCGGTCGCCGACGCGCTCGCAGGCGTGGCGGACGGGTCGACGGTGCTGATCGGCGGTTTCGGCTCGGTGGGTCAGCCGGACGCGTTGATCGAGGGGCTGATCGAGCAGGGCGCGCGAGACCTGACCTGTGTCGCCAACAATGCCGGGACCGGGCATGTCGGGCTCGCGCGGCTGATGGAGCTGGGGCGGGTGCGCCGGATAATCTGCAGCTTTCCGCGCTCGGTGGGCTCGGTGGTGTTCGAGGCGCTGTATGCGGCAGGCTCGATCGAGCTCGAGCTGGTGCCGCAGGGGACGATGGCCGAGCGGATGCGGGCAGCCGGCGCCGGGATCCCGGCGTTCTTCACCGCGACGGCGGCAGGGACCAAGCTCGCGCATGGCAAGGAGGGCCGGGAGTTCGGCGGCCGCACCTACGTAATGGAGGAGGCGCTGCACGGGGATGTGGCGCTGGTCGAGGCGTGGGAGGCGGATCGGTGGGGCAACCTGACCTATCGGGCGAGCGCGCGGAATTTCAATCCGGTGATGGCGATGGCGGGTCGGCTGACCGTGGCGCAGACGCAGCACGTGGTCGAGTTGGGCACCCTCGATCCGCAATGCGTGGTAACGCCGGGGATCTTCGTGGATCGCGTGGTGCACGTGCCGTATCTGCAAACGTAGGAGGACACGATGACGATGACGCGCACGACGATGACGCGCACGGCGATGACGCGCACGGAGATGGCGGCCACGGTGGCGCGCGATATTCCGGAGGGGTGGTACGTCAATCTCGGGATCGGAATCCCGACCTTGATCGCCGATCATGTGCCGGCGGAGCGGGAGGTGATCTTCCATAGCGAGAACGGCGTGCTCGGCATGGGCCCCGCGCCGGCGCCCGACAAAATCGATCCGTTCCTGATCAATGCGGGCAAGCAGCACATCACGCTGCTGCCGGGCGGCAGCTACTGCCACCATGCCGATAGCTTTGCGATGATCCGGGGCGGTCATCTGGATCTTTGCGTGCTCGGCGCGTTCGAGGTGGCGGAGAACGGGGACGTGGCGAACTGGGCGACCAGCGAGAACGATACCGCGCCCGCGGTGGGCGGGGCGATGGACCTCGCGGCCGGGGCCAAGCGGCTGTGGGTGATCATGGAGCACACGACGAAGGACGGGCGACCGCGTCTGGTGCGGCGTTGCGGCTATCCGCTGACGGCGCCCGGGGCGGTGAGCCGGGTGTATACCAACCTAGCCGTGCTGGACCTGACGCAGGCGGGCTTTGTAGTGCGGATGATGGCGCCGGGAGTAGATCTGGCGGGGCTACAGGCGCAGACGGAGGCGGAGTTGCGGCTGCCTGGGTAAGTTACCGGGTGAGCCAGCCCATGTGAGCGTGGGGCTCGCTGTCGGTGCGGGGAAGGTAGGGCTTGATGTCGAGCAACGGGGTGTTGTTGCGGCAGTCCAGGTAGCGGACGCGGAGGCGGCCGGGGGCGGCGAGTCCGGCGAAGGCGACGACGGAAAGGCCGATCGGGTTGGGGCGGACGGGCGCGCGGGTGGCGAAGACGCCGTGCGGCTGCTGGTCGAAGCCGGGATGGACGACGAGGTCGTCGGGCTGGGGGCCGAGCCAGTAGAGCAGGACGAGGTGGCTGAAACCTTCGATGTCCTGCAGGCCGGGGTGGAACTCGGGGACGAGCACGGCGTGGCATTCGGGCGCCGGATCGAGAGCGCGGCCGTTGCGGGGGCAGTCGGCGAGGGTGGCGAACGGCGTCTCGAGATGGCCGATCGGCCGCAGGATCACGCTTGGGCGATCGCTGCCGACCAGGGGCTCATGACGTCGCTGATGCCGGTGCGCTGGCCGTCGACGATGTGGATGAGGTTGGGGCAGGCGAAGTTGACGGGCAGGACCGAGTGCTCGAGGCGGTCGGCGGGGGTGCCGTCCAGGTCTAGGTCGGGTAGGTCGAGGGCGAGGCGATCGTCGGCGTCGATGCCGGCCGGGTCGGAGACGTCGATGCGGGGGTGGTGGGCGGCGTCCTCGGGGGTCATGCCGAACCCGGCGACGAAGGCGAGGATCTGGGTGACGGCGGCCATGATGCGGCGGCCGCCGGACGCGCCGGCGCCGAGCACCGGGCGATCGCCGTCGCGCAGGATGGCGGGCAGCATGTTGGTGAGCGGGCGCTTGGACGCGGCGAGCGAGTTGGGGTGGCCGGGTCGCGGGTCGAACCACATGATGCCGTTGTTCATCAGCACGCCGGAGCCGGGCAGGACGACGCGGCTGCCCATGGACGAGAGCAGGGTGGTGGTCATGGCGACCATGCCGCCCTGTTCGTCGCAGACGGTCAGGTGGGTGGTGCAGCTCTCGGCGGCGAGCGGTTCGGTCTCGCCGAGGCCTTCGAGGCGCTCGGCGTAAGCGGCCTTCATCGCCGAGGCCAGGGCGCGGAACCAGGCGGCGTCGGGCTTGGCGCCCTCGAACGGGGGCAGGGCCGCGATGACGCGGGCGACGGTGGGCGAGGCGGTCAGGCCGCCGGCGAGCTGCAGGACGCGGCCGGCGAAGGGGATTTCGAGCGGGGTGGCGAGGCGGGCGCGGCATTCGCGCAGGTCGTCGGCGTCGAGGAAGCCGTTCATGGCGGCGACGTCGGCGGCGATGCTGGCGGCGATGTCGCCCTCGTAGAAGTCGCGCAGCCCGGCGCTCGCGAGCCGATCGAGCGTGTCGGGCAGGCGGCCGAGCACGAAGCTGGCCGGGTTGCCCTGATAGGGCGGGATCGGGGGCAGGCCGCCGGGGAGGTAGAGTCGCGCGCTCTCGGGATAGCGCTGGAGCAGGGCGGCTTGGACGGCGATCTTGAGCGTCGTGAACCAGTCCTGCGGCAGGCCGCGGCGGGCGAGGGCTTGGGCGGGGGCGATCACGTCGGCGAGCGGGAGGCGCCCCCAGCGTTCGAGCATGAGCGCGTAGCCGGCCGGGGCGCTGGGGATGGCGAAGGAGAGCGGGCCGTGGACGTTGGCGTCGTTCGCGACGGCGGGCCAGGCGAAGAGGTCGGCGGCGGCGCGGCCGGTGAGGGGGTAGCGCGCCGGATCGAGGCGGGCGGGGGCGCGGGGGCCGAAATCGACGGTTTCGGCGCGGGCGCCGCCGGCGGGGTGGACGAGGGCGAAGCCGGTCCCGCCGAGGCCGCTGTTCCAGGGCTCCATCGCGGCGAGCGCGAGGGCGGTGGCGACCGCGGCGTCGATCGCGTTGCCGCCGGCGTCGAGGATCGCCACACCGGCGAGGGCCGCGTCGCGCGATTGCGAGACGACCATGCCGCGCCGGCCATGGGCTGGCGGCTTGCGCACCTGCCAGTGTTGCGTGACGTGGGGTGGCGGCGCGTAGATCATGAAGGCAGGGTAGCGGCGTCGGAAGGCGGCCGCAAACAGATGCGCGATGGACACGGCAGTGCTGCGAATATGCTACACGGGGCGGGCTCGGCGAAACTCTGTCACAGACGCCCGCTTGTCATGATTCCGGAGACGGGCCTAGTAAACGATAATAGGAGAGCGGGATGGCCGGTCCGATGCGGTTGAGCTTCGTGGTTCCAGCATACAATGAAGAAGTGCTGCTGCCGGCCTGCTTGCGGGCGATCCAGGCGGAGGTGGCGCGGGCTGGGGCGGAGGCGGAGATCGTCGTCGTCGACAACGCCAGCACCGATCGGACATCGGACGTCGCGCGCGGGTTTGCCGGCGTGACCGTGGTGCATGAACCGCGCAAGGGGCTGGTGCAGGCGCGCAAGGCCGGGTTCGAGGCTAGTTCCGGCGTGTTGGTTGCCAATATCGATGCCGACACGCTGCTGCCGAGCGGGTGGATCAGCCGGGTCGAGGCTGAATTCGCGCGGGATCCGGAGCTGGTGACCATCAGTGGCCCATACGACTACTACGATGTTCCGCGGCGGATACGGTGGGCGGCGCGCGTGTTCTACATGGTCGGCTTCTGCACCTACTCGTTCAACCGCTATGTTCTGCGGGTGGGTAGCATGGTGCAGGGCGGCAACTTCGTGGTGAAACGGGAGGCGCTGATCCGCGCTGGCGGGTTCGACGCGAGCTTCACCTTCTATGGCGAGGACACCGACATCGCTCGGCGCATGGCGCAAGTGGGGAAGGTGAAGTTCACCTGGGCGCTGATAGCGAAGTCATCGGGGCGCCGTCTGACCGGCGACGGGCTGTTCATGACCGGGCTGCGGTACAGCTCCAACTATCTATGGGCGACGTTCTTCCGCAAGCCCTTCACGACCGCTTGGCAGGACTATCGATAAGAACAACTGACTTGGGACCGGAGCTACTTCCGGCCCAGGTTCCAGCGTCTATTAGAGTTGAAGCGCTAGCACACTGGCAGTAGCGACGACGGCGACGCCGCCGGTGACGAAGCTTGCCAGGCCCATCGCAGCGGTGATGGCCGGCTTGACCCGGCGGCGTCGAATCGTAATTTGGATCACGGCTGCAAGGCGAGAACTGCGCACCGACAAGGGAAGTCCCACGCGTGCTTTCCGGTGACGAAGGTGATGCCGGTCCATGGGGAGCCATCCTTGGGGTCGGAAAAGGTGTAGACGTGCGGCTTTATACCGTGAATGCACGGCGCCCGTTCTGCTTTGAGCCATGATTTTAATCACGAGTGCGTCACGGACCGTCGTTCATCATGTCTCGATTAAGCTAATTCTAACATAAATGTCAATCTTTTTTGACGAAAAGCCGATTTTTGGACAGGCGTTCGATCGCGGTCAAGAGCTTCTGGCCGGGTTTCGCATACGTGGCCCAGGGATCGGGCTGGCGGAGCAGGCCGGGCACGGTGCGGACCGTAAAGGCGGCCGGATCGAGGCCTGGCGCAACTAGGGCCCAGGGAATCGGCAGGGACACGGGGGCTCCGGGTCGGGCGCGCGGGGAATAGGGGGCGACGGCGGTGGCGAGGCGGTCGTTGCGCAGGTAGTCGAGGTAAATGCGGCCTTGGCGCAATTTTTTCGACATGTTGACCAAATAAAGCTCCGGAGCGGCATCGGCCATCTGCTTGCAGACGGCTTGGGCGAACGTTTTGGCGGTGGGCCAATCGAGCGGATCCGTTCCGGGTCTACTCGTTTCGGGCGCGAGAGGGGTGACGAGGTGCAGGCCCTTGCCGCCGGTGGTCTTGCAGAAGCTGGTCAGGCCGAGCGCGTCGAGACGGTCGCGCAGGTGGAGGGCGGCGGCGATGACGGCGGCGAAGGGCAATTCGGGCGCCGGGTCGAGATCGAAGACGAGGCGGCCGGGGATGGCGAGGTGATGCGGCTGGTTGTTCCAGGGATGGAGCTCGAGCGCGCCGACCTGGGCGGCGGCGGCGAGGCCTTCGGGGCGATCGATCTCGATGTAAGGCTTGCGTTCGCCGCCGCCGATGTCGACGAGGGCGAGCAGGTTGGATTGGCCCGGCATGGCGTGGCGCTGGAAAAACTTGCCGCCGCCGATCCCGTCCGGGTAGCGCAGCAGGGAGCATGGGCGGCCCTCGAGATGCGGCATCATGCGAGGGGCGACGGCCTCGTAGTAGCGGGCGAGGTCGGCCTTGGTGACGGGCGTGCCGTCGCCGCCGGCTTCCGGCCAGAGCGCCTTGTCGCCGCGGCTGATGGCGACGCCCATGACGGTGATCGGGCCCTTGCCGGCCGCCGCAGGAGGGATATCGGGAGTGGCTTCGGCGGCCGGCTTGTCCTCGCGCAGGCCCTTGAAGGCGGCTTGGCGGACGAGGCCCTCGGTGCCCCAGCCGGCGAACTCGATCTCGGCGACGAGGTCGGGGCGGGCCCAGTGCATGCCGGCCTGCTTGCGCGGGGCGGTCGTGCCGGTGAACGGGCTCTGGTCCTGTTCAGCGGCGAGGAGCTTGGGAAGCAGCAGCTTCAGCTTGGCCTCGCCGAACCCGGTGCCGACCCGGCCGAGATAGACGAACCCGTCGCCGCGATGGGCGCCGACCAACAGCGAGCGGAAGTTCGGCCCCGTCGTGGCCCAGCCGCCGATGACGACCTCATGGCCGGCGCGGCACTTGGATTTCTGCCACGCATCGCCCCGGCCTTCGCGGTACGGCGCGTCGACCCGTTTGGAGACGATGCCTTCGAGCGACATCTGGCAAGCCGAGCGCAAGACGGCGTCGCCCCCGGTGTCGAAATGGTCGACGAAGCGAATGGCGGTGGCGGTGGCGGTGGCGGGGAGGAGCGCACGCAGCCGGGTCTTGCGCTCGGACAGGGGGAGGGGGCGGAGGTCCTCGGCGCCGTCGTAGAGGAGGTCGAAGGCGAAGTAGACCATCGATCGGCTGTCGCCTTCGGAGAGGGCGTGCTGCAGGGCGGCGAAGTCGGGGTTGCCGCGGTCGTCCAGGACGGTGGCCTCGCCGTCGTAGAGGCCGTCGGGCAGCGTGGCGGCGGCGTCGGCGAGGGCGGCGAAGCGGGGAGTCCAGTCGAGGCCGGTGCGGGTGCGCAGCGTGGCGCGGCCGGCGTGGACACGGAGCTGCATGCGGTAGCCGTCGAACTTGATCTCGTGGACCCAGCCGCCGCCGCCAGGGGGGCGGTCGACGGAGATGGCGAGTTGGGGGTCGAGGAAGTCGGGCGGGGCGACGGTATGGATCATGAAGGGCGTCGGCGCGCGGCCAGTGCCGGCGGCGATGTCGGCCATCTTGCGGCCGGAAGCGACGGAGGCGTCGTTGGCGATCGCGGCCTCGCCGTCGCCTTCGCGGGCATGGTCGTCGCGGTGCTTGATCAACAGCCAGTTGGTACGCCTGGAGCCGGTGCGGTCATGCTTCATGCGGACCAGGACCCAGGATCCGTGCAGCCGGTCGCCGTCGAGGGTGAATTTGAGGTCACCCTTGGCCAGGCCCGCTTCGGCGGTCATGCCCTCGGGCGCCCAGTGGCCACGGTCCCACAGCATGACGGTCCCGCCGCCATATTCGCCCTTCGGGATGGTGCCTTCGAAATCGCCGTAGTCGAGCGGATGGTCCTCGACCTCGACGGCGAGGCGCTTGTCGTGCGGATCGAGCGAGGGGCCGCGGGTAATGGCCCAGGATTTGAACACGCCATCGAGCTCGAGCCGCAGGTCGTAGTGCAGCCGGGTCGCGTCGTGTTTCTGGATGACGAAACGGAGCGTCGATGCGGCGGCGGCCGGCTGCTCGCCGGAGGGCTCCCGCGTGCGGCTGAAATCGCGCCTGGCGCGGTAGGTCTGCAGCTTCTCCTTGGCCACGCGCGACTCCGGTCGATCAGTTCGGGTCTGAACGCGGCAGAACGGGTTACGTTGTCAGCAGGAGCATGGGAACCTCTGATAGAGCGTGAGGCGGGGCGCACGGTCTGGCACCTGTTCCCGATTGACGATCACGATTTCGCGAGTCTACAACCCAGGGTACTGGTTGTGAGCGGAAAAGCCGCATGGAAGACGTCAAGGCCAAACCTTTCAGCAGCACGGGCCCGTACGGCCATCGGTCGCGCATGCGCGGCCGATTGCTCGCCGGCGAGACGGCGCTGGCCGACTACGAGGTGTTGGAGATGCTGCTATTCCTCGGCATCCCGCGCAAAGATACCAAACCGCTCGCCAAGGGGCTGATCAACGAATTCGGCAGCCTGTCGGGCGCGATCGCGGCGGCGCGGCCGGCGCTGGCGGCACAGGGGCTGCCGGAGTCCGCGGTGACGGCGCTGGACATCGTCATCGAGGCCGCCGCGATTCTGGCCAAGCCGGACGCGATCCGGCGCAAGGTGCTGGCGGACCTCGCCTCGCTCGAGCGGCATCTCGAGCCGAACGAGCGTTGCGCGCAGCCGCCGGGCTTGAGCGCGCTGTTGCTGAACAATCGCAATCAGTTGCTGGGCGAGCCGGCGTGGGAAGGCGAGATCGGGCCGTCGGATTTCGCGCGCGAACTGTTGGGCCATGCGCTGGACCAGCACGCGACGGCGACGATCATCGTGCGCAACGCCGGCCCGGCCGCCGCCAAGATCACCGCCGCCGACCGCGCGCTGCACACCGAAGTGCATCAGGCCGGGGCCCGGCTCTCGGTCGTCGTGCATGACTTGGTCGTGCTCGGGAAGGGGCAGTGGGTCAGCCTGCGCCAGCGCGGGCATTGAAGTTGCGGTTGCCCTGGCGACGGCGCCCGCCTGTGTCCGCCGCCGAAGTGGACACGCTCGCGTTCGACGCCTCGGTCGACATCGGCGAGCGGCGGGCGGCTTCGCCGGTGCGCGAGCGGCTGCGGGCGTTGCCGGGCGCGGGCTGGATCAGCGTGGAGGCGCATGAAGGGGCGGCGCTGAGCATCCGGCTGTTCCCGGCCGGGTCGGGGGTGGAGGGCGAGGGGCCGGAATGGTCCGCGCTGCGCCGGGTCATGGAGCGCGAGGTGTGGGCGGCATTGGAAGCGGCGCGGGGCGGGGCCGAGGCCTGGGTGGTAGAGGCGCCGATGCAGGCGGGGTTCGCGGAAGCGCTGGCGCCGTCGGCGTTTAACGCGCTTGAGGAATTGGCGGCGCTGGCGCGGATGTCGCAGCAGATCGAGCCAGTGTTGCCGCCGTCGGCGTTGGCGCCGGCTCCGGTCGCGATCCCGATTTCCGTCCCGGCGGAGGATGTGGAGGACGTGGGCCGGCTGTCACGCCTGCTCGCGCTGGTGTTGCCGGCCGATGCGACGCAGACGGCGGCTTCGGCGGTGCGGCGGTTCGGCAGCTACGCCGCCGTGCTCGCGGCTCCCGAGGCCGAGCTGCGCCACGTGCCGGGGCTGGGCACGCACAGCGTCGCCGCGATCAAGCTGATCCATGCCGCCGCGATCCGTCACGCCCGGGCCGCCATCGAGACCCGGCCGGTGCTGGCCGACCCGCAAAAACTCCTGGACTACCTGGCCGCGGCGCTGGCGCGCGAGCGGATCGAGCAGTTCCGCATCCTCTTCCTCGACGAGCGCGGCATGCTGCGCGCCGACGAAGTGCAGGCGACCGGGACGGTCAACCACACGCCGGTGTATCCGCGCGAGGTGGTGCGGCGGGCCCTGGCGCTGGAGGCGAGCTCGCTGGTGCTGGTGCACAACCATCCGAGCGGGGACCCGTCGCCGTCGCGCGAGGACATCGAGATGACCAAGCAGGTGCGCGCGGCGGCGGCGGTCATGAAGATCGGGTTGCGCGACCACATCATCGTCGGCAACGGCCGCTGGCTGAGTTTCCGCGACGAAGGATATCTGGATTGAGCGGCGGCGGGGTCCGACTGTCACTATTACGACGTCGAACCTTCATCGATCCGCCCTCGGTTTTGCGCCGCCCGGCAACTAGAGCAGGCGCTCGCGTGCCGAGTCATGAAGGATGTGTTTGTGAGTCAGAGCCAGATCGCGGGTCGAGCGGGCAGCGTGTCGGCGGTTTCGTTGTTCTTGAAGCGGTGGCTGGCCAATCCGTTGCAGATGGGTTCGGTGGTGCCATCGTCGCCGGCGCTATGCCGTCGGGTCGTGGCGCAGGTGCGGGTGGGGCCGGGGGAGTGGGTGCTGGAACTGGGCGCCGGCACAGGCGTGGTGTCGCGCGCGCTGCTCGACAGCGGGCTGGCGCCGAGCCGGCTGACGGTGGTCGAGATCGTGTCCGAGATGGCCGAGCATTTGCGCACGGCGCTGCCCGGCGCCGAGGTGATCGCGGGCGATGCGCGGCAGTTGTGCGATCTGTTGCCGGCGTCGCGGCGGGGGCGGATCGGCACGGTGATCTGCGGGGTGCCACTGGTGCTGCTGCGGCTCGAGGAGCAGCGGCACTTCATCGACGCGATGCAGGCGGTCGCGCCGGGACGTGGCTTTCTACACTATAGCTACTGTGCGACCTCGCCGCTGCCGTGGAAGAAGCACGGGCTGGTCGCCAAACGCGAGGCCTGGACGCCGCTGAACGTGCCGCCCGCCAGCGTGTGGCGATATACTCCCCGGATCCACTAGCCGACGCACTAGCCGCGGCAACTGGGCAAAGCGGCCTTTCGTTTGGTCAGGCTTTGTTAATCCTTTTGCCCTACTGTGTGTCCGTACGGACCTGGACAAGCTTTTCACCCCCAACCTATACCGGTCCGACCGTAGCGCAGAGGATTGTATGAGGCCCAACACGTTGGTTCCGCGCTTGGCTACCGGGACGATCGTCCCCGTCATCTTGTCGGGCGGCTCCGGAACTCGGCTCTGGCCGGTGTCGCGCGAGAGCTTCCCCAAGCAGCTCTGGCCGCTCGTGAGCGAGCGGACGATGCTGCAGGAGACCGCGTTGCGAGGCACCGGGCCGCAATTCGCGCCGCCGGTCGTGGTCTGCAACCAGGAGCATCGGTTCCTGGTCGCCGAGCAGATGCGCGACTCCGGGATCGAGGACGCGACGATATTGCTCGAGCCGGTGGGCCGCAATTCGGCGCCTGCGATCACTGCGGCGGCGCTGCTGATCGCCGAATCCGACCCTGAGGCAGTGCTGTGGATGATGCCGGCCGACGCGGTGATCGCGCGCAATGATGCGTTGCTGGAAGCGTTGCAGAAGGCCGTGGTCGGCGCGCGCGCCGGGCGGATCGTCACGTTCGGAATGCAGCCGGTGCGGGCCGAGACGGCCTATGGCTACATCGAGGTCGGGCCGGAATTGGCCGAGGCGCCGGGCGTGCACGCAGTCGGCAAGTTCCTCGAGAAGCCGGATGCGGCGTTGGCGGCCGAGTTGTCCGCCTCAGGCAAGCATTTGTGGAACTCCGGCATGTTCGTCTTCAAGGCGAGCACGCTGATCGCCGAAATGGAGCGCTTCGCGCCGGAGGTGCTGGAGGCCACGCGCGCGGCCATCGCCGGCCGGACGCAGGATCTCGATTTCACCCGGCTCGACGCAAAGGCGTTCGCAACGTCGCCCAACATCAGCCTCGACTATGCGGTGGCCGAGCGCACGTCGCTCGCCGCGGTGATCCCGGCCGATCTCGACTGGTCCGACGTCGGCAGCTGGGATGCGCTGTGGGACCGGCTGCCGAAGGATGGGCAGGGCAATGCCTCGATCGGCGACGTGTTCCTCGAAGGCGCGAAGAACTGCCTGGTCCGAAGCGACGGCATCCTGACCGCCGTCGTCGGGCTGGATGATGCGGTCGTTGTGGTGACCGAGGACGCGGTATTGGCGATGCATCGCGACCGGGCGCAGGACGTCAAGAAGATCGTCGATCGTCTTCGCGCCGCCAAGCGGCACGAGGCGGTGGCGCACAACCGCATGTATCGGCCATGGGGCTTCTACGAGCGCCTGATCCTGGGTGACCGGTTCCAAGTCAAGCGCATCGTAGTCCACCCCGGCCAGAAGCTCTCGCTGCAGCGGCACTATCACCGCGCCGAACATTGGGTCGTCGTCAGCGGCGCGGCGATCGTGGACCGCGACGCCGAGCAGCATTTCGTGCGCGAGAACGAGAGCATCTATCTCCCGCTCGGATGCGTGCACCGGATGAGCAATCCGGGCCGTATTCCGCTCGAGCTGATCGAGGTTCAGTCCGGCAGCTATCTCGGCGAGGACGACATCGTCCGCATCGAGGACACCTACGGCCGCGCCTGATCGCACCGTCGTAGTCGACCTGCGCGGGCTGCAACGCGGGACCGAACACGGGCTACGGGGCGGGGCTCGAAGCGGAGCGCAGGGGGGCGCGCAGGAAGGGGATCAGAACGGCGCGCGGAACACAGCGCAACATGGAGCTGTCAGCGAGGCTCCGAGCGAGATCGAGAGTGGGGCCGAAAGCGGGGCCCAAAACGGGGCCGACTGCAAGGCTCAAAGAGAGATCGACCGTGAGATCGATCGCGGGGCGAGCATCGCGCTAAGCAGCGGGACCGGCTGCGGGGTTGGATGCACGCAAGCCGATGCCGGCTGCGGATGCTGCAGTCAGGCCATCTGCGGGGAGATCGCGGCGTTGCTGGAGCGTGCGGGGAGCGCGCGGTTGATCGGGCTGGTCGATCCCTTGTTGCCGGCGCTGGATCCGGCGGCGCTGGAGCGGTTGGCGGGGACGGTTGCCAATGGCTATGCGGCGTCGATGGTTGGCGCGAACGCATTTGTAAGCCTCGCTCCGGGCGAGGACGCATTGTTCGTGGCGCGTCTACTGCTCGACCGATCGCTGCCTTGTGTTGGGGCGGGCGAGGTGGGGTCGTATGAAGCGGCAGCGGCCGAGACGGGAGCGACCAAATCAAGTTTGTTGGCTGCGGTGGACCGATATTGGCGCTCGCGGTTGGACGAGGTCGCGGAGCAGGGCGAGGTGTGGGCGCGAGCGGCATCGGCCGTGCCCTTGCAAGCGTCGGGCGAGGCGATGGCGGTGTTGACGATCGAGCGGGCGGCGCCGCTTTGTCTGGCGTTGGGGCGGTTGGGGGCTGAAATTTTCGGTGCGGAGGCGGTGGCGGCGCTTTCGCCACACTATCGGCGCGTGGTGTTCGTTCTGGGTAACACTGCCGAAGATGCCGCGCTGTTGGGCTTGTTGCGGCGGTATGGCGGCGACGTGGTGCTGGCGGAAGCGTGTTTGCTGAGCGCGTACAACGATCGGTCGGCGCTGGCCTTAGCTGGGGCGGAACTAGGCCGGGCGGTGCCGGAGACGGAGCTGCGGCAGTGGCGGGCGGGCGTGGCGCGGCCGCCGGCGCTGCTACTGGGCGAGGTGGCGGCGTCGGCGTCGCGGTTGTTCGTGCATTCGGGGTGGCTCGCGGGCGAGATCGCGACGCGATATCGGCGCGATGCGATCGTATTACCGGCGGCGGTGGACGGGCGACAGGTCGCGGCCCATGCGGCCGGGCTGTGGGCGGAATGCTGCGTTTGGGCGGTTGAGATGCTGGGGTTTTGGGGCGAGGCGGTGCGGCTCGACCTGGTCTGTCCGGCGTCGGAGCGGGCGGGGCTGGCGGAGTTGGCGGCGCGGCTCGGGGTTGCGGAGCGGATCGGGTTTGGCGGCGGGGCGGCCGACGTGGCGCTGTTTCTGGCGATGCGCGGCGCGGCGAACTGGTCGGGCGCGCTGGCGCGGGCGGTCTCGGCCGGGCTGGGGTGCGTCGCGAGCGTCTCGGTGTCGGAGGGGGTGGACGTAAGCGGCGTCGAGGTGCTGCCAGATCAGCCGAGCCCGCCGCTCCTGGCCGAGGCGATGCTGCGGCTACTACCGCGGGAGAGTGCGGCGGATCGGGCGGCGGCGGCGCTGTATCGGGCGCTGGGCGTGGGGTGACGCTCTATTTCGACATTTCCAAGCTGGTCGACGATCCACGGCGGTCCGGCATCCAGCGGGTCGAGCGCGAGTTGTTGCGGCACTGGCCGCACGAGGGCGCGCTGGTGCCGTGCCGGTTCGACGGGACCCGGCTGCGGCGACTGGCGCCGGGGGTGGTGGATGTGCTGTGCCAGGAGGCGACGGCGGGTGGGGCGGCGGCGGAGCGAGTCGCCTTGGCGCCCTTCCTGGCCGAGCCGGGGAGCGTGGTGCCGCCCGGCGCGGCGCTATTGTGTGCCGAACTGTTCGACGACCCGGCGCGGGCGGCCTATCTGCGCGCCGAGGCCCAGCATGTGCGATGGCTGGTCTACGATTTCCTGCCCTGGCTGCATCCGGATTGGTTTCCCGCCGGGCCCGCGAACCGGCTGATGGTTTTCCTGCAGGCGCTGCGGGCGGCGGGGCGGCGGGGCTACATCAGTGCGGCGACCAAGCGCGACGCGGTCGAGCGGATCTTGCGGCGGCCGTGCACGGGCGAGGTGCTGCCGCTCGGGGCGGACGGCCTCGGTTTGCCGCGCCAGTCGTTCGACCCGGCGCGGCGCGACGTCCTGATGCTCGGCACGATCGAGGCGCGCAAGAATGCGAACGTGGCGATCCGGGCCTGTCAACGCCTGTGGGCGGCGGGAGCGGAGTTTCGGCTGGTGCTGGCCGGCGCGATGGAGCCGGATGCGCTGGCCGAGCAGGCATTGCTGCGCTCGCTCGAGGGGGAGCGGCGACTGGTCCGGCTGGGAGTGGCGTCGGATGCGGCGCTGCGCGAGGCGTTCGGCCGGGCGCGGGTACTGCTGTTTCCGAGCGAGGGCGAGGGATATGGGCTACCGCCGATGGAGGCGCTGTATGCCGGCATTCCGGTGATCGCGGCGGCTGGGTTGCCCGCGCTGGAGGGGGTCGCGGCGGATGGGCAGATCCGGCTGGCGGCGCCGGACGAGGGGTCGATCGCGGCGGCGATCGGGACCATGTTGGCGGATGAGCCAGCGCGGTCGTTGTGGGCGGGAGCGGCGCGGATGACGCTGCCGCGATGGCGCGACTTTGCCCGCGCGGTGGCGGTTTGGGCGAGCTGAGTTAGCGGCGGCGCTGTTCGCGGTCCAGGGCGAGGGTGAGGAGGGCGCGTTCCAGAGCGGCGTCGACTTGCGGTTCGACGGTGCGGGGTTGCGCGTGGAGGTCGGTTCGGAGCGCGGCGATCTCGAGCCGGAGCGCGGCGATTTCAGCGTGAAGCGGGCCCATGAAGAAGCTGCGCAACCGCCAGGCCAAGGGCCGCGCGACCGGCCGCATGACGCGCCATACCGCAAGGCGCCAGGTCGTCGGAGAGGGCGATTTTGCGGTCATGCCTGCCTGGGTGGACGCTGCCATGGGCCTTGTGTAGCCCCTGCGCCGAGGCGAGCACCATGTGAGAGTATGGGCGCGAGTGTTGGTTCAGGGCGGAAGATTGAGGGCGTGGACGCGGGCGGTGTCGGCTTCGAGGGTGATCGGGGTGCGGCTGGCCGGGTCGAGGTCGAAGCGGTCGAGGTGGTCGAGCGAGAGGCCGAGGAGATGGGCGAGGATGGCCTTGAGCAGATCCTGATGGCTGACGAGGACGATCTCGGCGCCGGGCCAGGCGGCGGCGCAGCGTGCAAGGCAGGCGAGGCCGCGGGCTTGGGCGGCGAGCATGGTCTCGCCGCCGGGACAAGCGGCGAGGCTGCGATGACGGTTCCAGGCGTGCCAGCGCGGGTCGGTGTCGAGGGTGTCGAAGGGGGCCCCGGACCAGGCGCCGAAGTCGATCTCGTCGAGGCCGGGCTCGGTCGTGACGGGCAGGCCGTGGCGGGCGGCGATGGGGAAAGCGGTTTCGTGAGCGCGACGCTGTGGGCTGGCCAGGATGGCGGCGAGCGGGCGGGCGGCGAGGGTGGCGGCGATGCGGCCGGCCTGGGCGTGGCCCTCGGGGCTGAGGCCCACGCCTTCCATCCGCCCCGTCAGCACGCGGCCGAGCAGGCCGTGGGCTGCGTGGCGGACGAGGTGGAGCGTGGTCAGGTCCGGTTGACCTCGTTCCAGAGATGCACGCCGCCGGTCAGGCCGGCGCTGTTGGGCACGATGGTGACGTTAGCGGGCAGGGAAATGGTCAGCTTGGTCGAGTCGCCGCCGCCGATGTAGAGGTGGTCGAAATTCACCAGGATGCGGAGCTGGTAAAGCATGCGCTCGACCCGGCGGTTCCAGCGGCGCTTGCCGACCTGTTCGAGTGCTGCGACGCCGAGATACTGGTCGTAGGTCTTCTTGCCGCGGATGACGTGTTGGCTGAGTTCGAGGTGGGGCGCGAGGCGGCCGTCCTGGTAGAGGGCGTAGCCGAAGCCGGTGCCCAGCGTGATGACGCACTCGATCCCGGTGCCGGTGATGACGCCGAGGCCCTGGACGGAAGCGTCGTTCTCGACGCGGACCGGGGCGCCCAGCAGTTGGTGGAGCGCGGCGCCGAGGTCGTATCCGGCCCATTCGCCGGTGCCGAGGTTTGGCGCGGTGAGGATCTTGCCGGCTTTGACGACGCCGGGGAAGCCGACCGAGATGCGGTCGAACGGGCCGAGGCTGTTGGCCATGCCGGCCAGCGCGGGGACAACGACCGCGGGCGGGGATGGGTGCGGCGTCGAAATGCGCAGGTTGGTGCCGATCACCTGGCCGGCTCTGTCGAGCCGGGCGGCCTTGAGGCCGGTGCCGCCGATGTCGATGGCCAGGGTGATCGGCGCGGCAGGGCCGGCGTCGGGCGTATGCGTGTCGCTCATGATCGCTCCAGGATGCGAGGTCCGGCCGGGGTGCCGGCGATGACCTTCGTGGCGATGTTGATGAAAAGGCCGGTGGCAACGGCGCCGGGGATGCGGGCGATGCGGGCGTCGATGGCGGCCGGGTCGTCGATGGTGAGCGCGCAGTCGAGGATGTGGTTGCCGTTATCGGTGACGTAGGGGCTGCCGTCGGCGGCTTGGCGCAGGCGGGCGTCGATGCCGAGGCGCTCGAGGTGGCGGGCGGTGGCGTGCCAGCCGAAGCGGACGATCTCGACCGGAAGGCGCACGCCGCCGAGGCGGGGGACAAGCTTGCTCTCGTCGCAGACGACGGTCATGCGGCGGCTGGCGGCGGCGACGATCTTCTCGCGCACGAGGGCGCCGCCAAGGCCTTTGACGAGGTCGAGCGTGCCGGTGTGGACCTCGTCGGCGCCGTCGATGGTGAGGTCGAGCTCGGGGTGGTCGGCGAGTTCGGCGAGCGGAATGCCGGCCTCGCGGGCCAGGGCGGCGGTGCGTTCGGAGGTGGGCACGCCGACGATACGCAGGCCGTCGCGGACGCGGTCGCCGAGCAGGGCGACGACGATGCTGGCGGTGGACCCGGTGCCAAGACCGAGCCGCATGCCGTCCTCGACCTCGGCCACGGCGGCTTCGGCGGATTGGCGTTTCAGCGCGTCCTGCACGGCCATCACTGGAGCTGCGCGAGCGCGCGAGCGGCGATGGCGCGGGCGGGGCGGTCGACGTCGACGACGATGGGGCGCTCGTCCGGACTGGGGGTTTCGAGCGCCTCGAACTGGCTGTGGACGAGGCTTGGCGGCATGTAGTGGTGGTGCCGGGCGGCCTGGCGCGCCTCGATCAGGGGCTCCTCGCCGCGCAGGAAGACGAGGCGGACGTTCGGGCGCTGGCCGATCAGCACGTCGCGATAGGCGCGCTTGAGGGCCGAGCAGGCGAGCACGCCGTGGCGGCCGGTGCTGCGCGTGGCGTCGATCCAGGCGGCGATGGCGGCGAGCCAGGGCGCGCGGTCGGCGTCGTCGAGCGGGTGGCCGGCGTGCATCTTGCGGACGTTGGCGGGCGGGTGCCAGTCGTCGGCATCGCCGAGCTCCCAGCCGAGCATGCCGGCCAGCAGCCCGGCCACCGTCGTCTTACCCGATCCGGAGACGCCCATCACGACCAGCATCGAAATCCCCTGCATGGCGGCAGGATACCCCGCCGCGCCGAGCTCGCCACCCCCAATCGCGGGGCGACACGGTGTGCGCTGGCGCACGGTGCCGACCGGGAACGGCTTGGTACGACGACGCGGGAGAAGCACCATGCCGGATGAGAAGCGGATCGTCGATCATGCGCCAATGATCGCGGCGGGGCGCGTGGATGCGGGCCGGGAGGGCGCGCGGATCGTGCAGATGACCGTGGGCGAGTTGTGGCGCTTGATCCATCAGGTGCCGTCGATCACGGGGAGCGATCGGTCGACGGTCGAGGGCGGGCTGAAGGCTAGAGCACTTCCCGAGCCGATTGGCTTGGGAGTAGTGCTCTAGCTCGTTGTTAAAGGGAGCATTAGTTCCGATCAGGTGATTCCACCTGATCGGAACTAATGCTCTGGCTGAGCCGAGCGGTCGTCACATCGGGCCGTTTGGCGCGTCGGTGCGGGCGACTGGCGGGAAGTCGAGGTAGGTGGGGAGATGGTAGTGCCACCACTCAAGCGGATAGGCCGACCAGCCGGCCGCCGTCATCAGGCCGAGGAGGAGGGCGCGGTTACGCATGGCTGCGGCAGGGATGGCCGTGGCGTCGTGCGCCGATAGCGGGGTCATCGCGTCGAAGCCGGTGCCCATCGGCAGTTCCAGCCCGGTGCCGGAGTCCACGAGGGTGAGATCGACGGCGACGCCTCGGGAATGCAACCCGCCCTGGCGCGGATCGGCCACGTAGCGCTTGTCGGGGATGGTGTCCCAGAGGACCTGTTGCGCCTCGATCGGGCGATAGGCGTCGTAGACCCGCAGCCGGAGACCCATCGCGCCGGCGCGATCCGCGGCCAGTGCGAGGGCTGCCAGCGCCTCGGGCCGCAGCAGGGCGACGGGGCGGAAATAGATTGCCCGGCCCGCGATGTTGTCGGCGGTGGCGTAGCGCAGGTCGAGTTCGACGAGGCGGGAGGCGACGAGCTCGACGAGCACTCAGTCGAACTCGATGACGACCGGGACGTGGTCGGAGGGTTGCGGCTGGTCGCGTTCGTGGCGGTCGGGAGTGGCGGCGCGCAGGCGTTCGGCGATGTCGGGCGAGAGCAGGGCGTGGTCGATGCGCAGGCCGAGGTCACGACGCCAGGCGCCCCCCTGGTAATCCCAGAAGGTGTAGGCGGTGCCGCGGGGCTGAAGCGCGCGGAGGGCGTCGGTGAGGCCAAGCCAGAGCAGTTTTCGAAACGCGGCCCGGGTTTCGGGGCGGATCAGGGCGTCGCCGCCGGGGAGCGTGCCGGGGGCGAAGTCCTCGTCGGTGTGGCAGACGTTGTAGTCGCCGGCGAGGACGAAGGGGGTCTCCTCGTCGAGCAGGGCGCGGGCGCGGTCGGCCAACGCCTCCATCCAGCGCAGCTTGTAGGCGTAGCCGTCGGCGCCACCGGAGTTGCCGTTGGGGAGATAGAGATTGCCGACGGTCAGGCCCTCGGTGCGGATCTCGATGTAGCGGGACTGGGCGTCGGTCTCGGGCAGGCCGGGCAGGGCGCGGTGGGCGACCTCGACGCGCTGCTTGGAGAGGATTGCGACGCCGTTGTAGGATTTCTGGCCGACCGTCTCGGATTTGTAGCCGACGGTCTCGAACGCCATCGCGGGGAACTGGGCGTCCTCGCACTTAATCTCTTGCAGGAGCAGGAGGTCGGGCTGGTTGCGGCCGAGCCAGTCGGCGACGTGGCGCTCGCGCTGGCGGATCGAGTTGACGTTCCAGGTCGCGAGCTTCACGTCGGCCGCGTCCGCGTCAGGCGATCGAGAAGCTCGTGCCGCAGCCGCAGGAGGAGGTGGCGTTCGGGTTCTTGACGGTGAAGTAGGCCCCCATGAGTTCGTCGGTGTAGTCGAGCTGGGAGCCGGCGAGAAGGTCCATGCTGACCGGGTCGACGATGACGCGGGCGGGGCCGGCCTGGACGACGAGGTCGTCGGGTTGCGGCGCGCCGTCGAGTTCGAACTTGTATTGGAAGCCGCTGCAGCCGCCGGCAAGAACGGAGACGCGGAGCGCCGCGTGGCCCTCGGCGGACGCGATCTCGGCGACGCGTTCGGCGGCGCGGTCGGAGACGGTGAAGGCGGTCGGGCTGCTGGGCGGGCTGCTCATGGGCCTATACATAGCAACGCGGCGCCCTCTATTGAAGGTGCCATGGTCGTGGCGCCCTATGCAGTTCAGGCACAGAGTTCGCGCGGCCGGCTGCATCCCGAGCCCGGCGCCGATGGGCGCAGCCCGTGGCAGCGCGACCGCGACCGGATCATCCACTGTTCCGCGTTTCGCAAGCTGCAATACAAGACCCAGGTTTTCGTCAACCACGAGGGCGACTATTACCGGACGCGGCTGACGCACAGCATCGAGGTGGCCCAAATTGCGCGGTCGATCGCGCGGGAACTGAAGCTCGACGAGGACCTGACGGAGGCGTTGGCGCTCGCGCACGATCTGGGGCACACGCCGTTCGGCCATGCCGGGGAGGAGGCGCTGAACGCCTGCATGAAGCCGTTCGGCGGGTTCAGCCACAATGCGCAGAGCCTGAAGATCGTGACGGTGCTGGAAAACCGGTATGCCGCGTTCGACGGGCTGAACCTGACCTGGGAGACGCTGGAGGGTCTGGCCAAGCATAACGGGCCGCTGAAGGATCCGCCGGGGTTCATCGCGGAGTACTCGGCCAAGCATCCGCTCGAGCTGAACACGTATCCCTCGGCCGAGGCGCAGGTGGCGGCGATCGCGGACGACGTCGCTTACCACAGCCACGACATCGATGACGGCTTGCGGGCCGGGCTGTTCACGATCGAGGAGATCGAGCACTTGCCGGTGGTGGGTCCCGCGATCCGGGAGGCGCGGGTGGCGAGTTTGGACGTGCCGCCGCCGCGGTTGCGACACGAGACGATCCGCCGCGTGATCAACGAGTTCGTCACCGATCTGGTGGACGAGAGCCGGCGGCGGTTGGCGGCGCGCAAGCCGGCCGATGCGGAGGCGGTGCGGCGGGCGCGGCAGCCGGTGGTGGCGTTTAGCGAGCGGATGGCGGATGCGAACCGGTCGATCAAGGAGTTCCTGTTCGCGCACATGTATCGGCATTGGCGGGTGAACCGGATGACGGCCAAGGCGCGGCTGGTGACGGAGGCCTTGTTCACGTTGTTGCATGGGGACACGTCGCTGCTGCCGGGTCAGTGGCGGGCGCTGGCCGGCGCGCGGCCGGATGGGCGGGCGGCGCGGGTGGTGGCGGATTACATCGCTGGCATGACGGATCGGTATGCGCTCGAGGAGCATCGGCGGCTGACGGATCCGTTTCGTTCAGGGTAAGGTCGTGCCTGCTCTACTTCATTGTTCTAGCGAGCATTACTTCCGATCGAGTGATCCCACCCGATCGGAAAATGCGCTAGAGCGACCGGCCGGGGCGAAGTTGCCGGCCCTCGTTGAAGAAAGTTAGCCGACCCTCAATAAGCTCGGGCCGTGCTCTAGGAGCCACGTGGAGGCGTAGGGGCGGTGGGGGGTGAGGGCGTCGGTGAGCGCCCAGAAATCGGCGCCGTGGTTCATGTGGCGGAGGTGGGCGACTTCGTGGCCGACGACGTAGTCCTGCACCGGGAGCGGCGCCATGACGAGGCGCCAGCTGAACATCAGCGTGCCACTGGCGGTGCAGCTGCCCCAGCGGCTGGACGTGTCCTTGACGACGATGCGGCGGGCGGCGAGGCCGGCGGCTTGAGCCTTGTCGGTCGCTATCTGGCCCAGTTGGCGGCGGGCGCGCAGGCGGAGCCAGTCGTTGACCCGGCGCGCGATGAAGGCGGCGTCGCCGGCGACATGCACCTCCTCGCCCTCGAGCCAGGCGGTGCCGCGCCTGTCCGGGCGATGGACGATGCGGTGCGGGCGGCCGTCGATCGGGATGGCGGCGCCGGGTCCGAGGGCGATGGGGCGCGGCAGGGCGGACAGGCGCTCGGCGATCCAGACCTGGTGCGTGACCAGCGCGGCTTTCGCGGCGGCGGCGCTGGCGCGGGTCGGCAGCGTGACGACGAGGCTGCCCTGGCGCGGCTCGATGCGCAGGCTGATGCGCCGCGCTCGCGCGCTCCGGCGCCAGAGGATCGGGGCGGCACCATGCGGCAGGGGAAGCGAATCGGGCAGCATGGCGGCCAGCATGGGGTTAAGCCGCGCGGGCGGCAATCGCTTCAGCGGCGGGGGACCAGGACCACGGCGTCGGGCGAAGCGCCGTGGACGAGGGCTTCGGTGATGCTGGTGGCGACCGCCGCGCGGTAGTGCACCGGGTCCCAGAAATTGTCGCGGTCGCGGGTGATGGCGCTGGGGATCTGGAAGTCGAGCGCTTCGGCGCCGTGCGCGCGAGCGATGGCGGCGACGCGCTGCTTGCAGCCGGCCCAGCGCCGATCGGTCGCGCTGCCGGGGGCGCCGAGCTGGTCGGCGTGATAGGGCGTGAAGTAGAGGATCGTGCGGGTGCCGGCGGGGATGGCGGCCAGCATATCGTCGAGCAGCGGGAGCGAGGGGAAGGCGGGCGCGGTGCCGGGCGCGGTGACGGGCGCCGGCCCGCGGTCGAGCGGGGGCCAGCGCAGGAAGGCGCGGTCGCGGCGGGCGAGGTCGTATTGCGTGTCGGGCGGGACGAAGCTGGTGTAGCCGTCGAGCCCGTAGCGGCGGCGTTTCCAGCCCATCATGACCGCGAACTGGTTGGCGGCTTCCTGCACCGCGTAGGGGGTGAGCATCTCGCGATAGGCAAGCCAGCGGTCGTCGCGATACATCCAGGCGGGGAAGGCGCGGCCGGTGAACCGCGTCAGCGCGCCGGCGCACCAGGCGTTGTCGATGGCGACGATGACGATGCGGGGCCGGGCGTGGCTGCCGAGGAACACGCGCAGGAGCTGGCTCTGCTCGTAGGCGGTGGCGGAGTTCATGGCCAGGTTGGCGAAGCGGGCGCCGAAGCGGGCGTCGAGATCGGCCGGGCGCAGCAGGCGGGCGCTGGAATCGCCGAGCACGATCGAGTCGAAGCTCGGGCTGCGGGCCAGGGCGGGGAAGGAGAAGCGCGCGTTGGTGCTGATCGGCACGCGCGGCAGCGGCGGCGAGAGCGGCAGCGCGTCCCACGGATCGATGAGGACGACGAAGAGATACAGCGTCGCCAGCAGCCCCAAGGCCGCGATCAGGAAGCTCCGGGCGAAGCGACGCCAGGGATCGTCAGACCAGGACTCGTCAGAACTGGAAATAGATGAACTCCGCCGGTATCCGGCCACCGGCGAGCAGCAGCAGCCCGGCCAGCGCCAGGCCGGCCGGGACCGCGGCCCAGGCGACCGGTCGCAGCCGCCCGAACGCCACCGCCTGGCTCGTCGGCCCGGCGACCGCGGCGATGGCGGCGACCACGAGCGCCCAGCCATCGTGGATCACGACCGGCCCGGTGCCCTCGAGTCCCGCCATCCCGGCCAGCACGTGCCGCGCGGTGGTGGCGTCGCCGGCGCGGAACAGCACGAACGAGGCCACGAAGAAGCCGAGCGTCAGCGCCCAGCCGAACCCCGCCGGCAACGTCCAACGCCGGCGCACCCAGGCCCCGTTGATCGCCAACGCCACGCCCTGAAGCCCGCCCCAGAGCACGAAGGTCCAGGCCGCGCCGTGCCACAATCCGCCGAGCAGCATGGTCAGGATCACGTTGCGGGCCTGCGCCCCGCCCCCACCACTGGCTCCGCGATTGCCGCCGAGCGGGATGTAGACGTAGTCGCGCAGGAAGCTGGACAGCGTCATGTGCCAGCGCCGCCACAGCTCGCGGATGCTGGTAGCGCGGTAGGGCGCGTCGAAATTGAACGGCAGCGAGAGGCCGAACAGCCGGCCGAGGCCGATCGCCATGTCGGAATAGCCGGAAAAGTCGAAATAGATC
>JAABUX010001018.1_pt1 | contig 44508 bp, 35 predicted proteins | sample 5561851 | NCBI WGS metagenome assembly JAABUX01 (sample SAMN10711883, study PRJNA513361) | rock metagenome | isolation source: Antarctica rocks | place: Antarctica: Victoria Land, Richard Nunatak red sandstone | collected 2016-01-03 | reverse complement strand
CCGCGCGCCGCGCTAGTGCAGGACGCCCCCACCGTCATCCGCATCACCCGCCCGGTCACGACCTACGCCGACGACGGCAGCCCCCAGGGCATCATCCAGACCGAGTACCTCATCCAGGACCCCACCGCCCTGGACAGCAGCCCCGACCCGGCCTCCGTGGTGCGCTCGGGGCCGGTGACCCTGACCCTGGCCCCCGCGTCCGCGACCCTGGACTCCGGCTCGCGGGAGGTGGCGGTGACGCTCGACCCGGCGTGGCTGGGGGACGCGCGGCGCGTCTTCCCGGTCACGGTCGACCTGCCGGTGGTTACCTCCAACGCGGCCATCCACAGCGGCGTCTTTGGCACCCTCGACAGTTGCGCCCCCCACGCCCCGGCGGCGCAGACGGCGCTGCTGGTCGGCGCGGCGGGCGGCTGCACCTACCATGGGCAGGCCTACTTCGACCTGACCGCGCTGCCGGCGGGGTCCCCGATCCACGCAGCCCACCTCTGGCTCTACACGCCGGACGGCGCGGGGACACCGGGCGTGCGCGTTTATCCCAACGCCGTCGATCCGACCGCGGCGGGCGCGCGGGACCCGGCGCAACCGACCACGTGGCGCGACGCGCCGACGCTCGTGCCGGGCACGCCGGGACTGGCCTCGGACGGGGGCTCCGGGCACTGGCGGAGCTGGGACGTGACCAGCCTCGTGCAGGGCTGGGTGCGGGACAACACGACCAACGGCGGATTAACGCTGGTGGGGACGGGCGACGGGCTGGCGCGCTTCACCTCACCCCTGGGCGCGGGCGGCGGCGACCCCAACGCCGTGCCCTACCTGGACGTGGCGGCCGGCGAGACGGGCAACAGGGGCGCTGAGCAGGGGGTCGCCGCAGCGGCAGCCGTGGCCCCGGCGGTCTCGACCCCGGCCCCGGTCCCGGTCCCGACACTCCCGTTTAACTCCGACGGCGCGCCCACCATCTACGGCGTGTCGGGGGGCTTCACGGCCGACGGCCCCACGGCGGCGGGAGGCGCTGCCGTCCCCGTCGAGCACGACACCACGTGCTACAACTATGCCCCTCCGGGCAGGAACACCAACGCTATCTCGTGCGGGGGGCAGAATGGGGCCATCCGCGTCAGCGCCGTGACCAGCAAGCTCAACGCGAGCTTCGTGCGCTTCAACGTGAACCTGGCCTGCAACGAGCCGATCGCGTACACCGACAGCCAGGGGACATCGTCCGCGACCCGCATTAACGCGGCCGTGCCGGGGTCGATGTGGTGGGGCAGCGACAACGCGAATCCGATCCGCTTCTCCGTTGGGCCGCATAAGGGTGAGCCCGTCTACACGCTGAAGGGCAAGTACTACATCTACAGCGCCATCCCTCGCGTCAGGGATCCCTCCGGCAAATTGATACCCGATCCTCGTAAGGTCGAGGTGGCCGCGGATGTCCAGGACCGGGGCGGCCTGCCCGGCATGCTGACCGCGCTGGCCCGGTACCACAACCGGATCATCCCCATCATCGACGTGACCGCGAACGGCTACTGCAACTACCATAGCGGTGCGCCCAACGAGAACACGCCCAGCCTGTGGTACAACCAGGTGCGCGATCTGGTGAAGTACATCCGCAACCAGCACGCGACGCTGCCGATGGTCTACTTTGAGATCGGCAACGAGGTCGACTCCGGCTATCCGCACGCCTACAACGCCGATTACAGCGACAGCAAGTTCTGGGACAGCATGGACGGGACCTTCCACTACGAGGATGTCTTCTCGGCGGCGGCGCGCGGCCTCAACCAGGCGCTGCCCCAGTACGGCTACCGCAACTACCGCATCATCACCGCCGGCATGGTGGGTCCCACAGCCAGCCTAGCCCAGACCCGCGCCCGGCCCAGCCAGACCCCGGTCCCCTACTGCACCGGCGCGCCCAACCAGGCCCAGACCTCGGGGAACTATGTGGCGCAGGGCAACGCCTTCAACGTCTTCGCCGCCGGGCGGTCCATCCGGCAAGCGGAGAACGGCGCGATATCCTACCCGTTGCCCGCGCCCCTGCAGGGGCCAGCGTCGCCCGCGCCGCCGATCGCGGCAAACCACCTGGGAGTAGCGGTCCATCCGTACGGCTACTTCACCCAGAACGCGGGCGAGTGGCGGAACCTGTACGCGAGTGGGAACAAATGGGGCGGGCCCTGCCTTGACCTGCTCACCATGGTCCGCACCTGGACGCACAACGTCCCCAAGACGACGCTCACGCAACTGGGTCCGCAACCACGGTACCAGAGCCGCTATGAAGGCGACCAGTACGACCTGCGGGGCTTGCCGCTCCTCTTCACCGAAACCAACGAGGAAGCGGGCACAGTGACGCGACCTGACGAGGGCCGCTACGTCGCCGACCTGTTTACCTGGCTCTACAACTACCGCTGCCTCACCTCCTATCAGATGCGCACCTGCACATCCGCGCCGATCGACGCGGGCAACGACCTGCTGCGCGTGGCGATCTTCAACGGCGTCGGCAGCATCCTGGGCATCTACGATAACGGGGGTGCCAGCAAACCGGTGGGAGGGGGTGGGCTACGCTCGTGCGCGCCCAGCAACACAAATGCCCGGCTCATGTCCGCGTCGGCGACGATCGACCGCATCTACCGCTCCCTACTCAACGACAGGTGCTACTACTACCCGACGAGCCGCTCATGAAGCGGTATCCCCGTGGCGACGGTCTGGCCACGGCTGGGCTGCTGTCCGTCGCCCGTAGCCGGCGGCGCTCGCACCGGCACAAGGAGGTCGACCCATGATCACGTTCGCTCGCGTCTTGTCCGTCCTGACCTGCGCGCTCACGCTGCTAGCCGCGCGTCCCTTGGCACCCCCCGCGCCCGGCGCAGCCAGCGGTGCCCGTCTCATAAACCCGACGGACGCCCCCAACGCCATCCAGTGGCTGGTGCTGTCGCCGCGGGACCCGCGCACCCTCTACGTGGGTCGCTACGCCTGCCCCATGGTCTTCCTGCGCTCCCGCGACGCCGGCCGCACCTGGCGCAGCTTGCTCGACGCCGCACAGATCTGCATCGACGGGTCGTCTTTGGGCGAAGCGGGCAGCGGCAACACGCTGACGGGTCCGCTGCAGATCGCCGCCGACGGCCGTTCCCTGTTCCTCGACGAGTTCTACGCCCCCCCTGGGTCCGTCGCCCAGCAGGCCTACTTGCTGCTGTCGTCGACGGACGGCGGGGACCACTGGTCCATCCCGGACCACGGCGAGGACTACGGCAGTGGGACACTCTACGCGGCGCTCGGCCCGCCCTCGCCCCGGCCCCACGGTCCGCAGTTCCTCTACACCATGAGTGAGTACCATCCGCCCTTCACCCCGGGCTCCTGGGTGTCATACGGGGACATCAACACCTCGTCTAACGGCACGACCGCCGGCGGTCATATCGATTTGGAGAATCTGGCCGGTGCGCCCGGCTCGTGCTGCTTCAATGCCCCGGTTCCCGACCCGCGCGATCCGACCATCGTCTACGTCAATCTGCAGAACAATGCCGTGCCGGGTTCCCCGCCGAGCGGCGCGGTGCGCAGCGAGCACGGGCACCCATGGGCCGTGGTCGCCCAGCCTCGTGCGCGTCCGCCCCTGCGCACCTTTTACGTGGCCACCGACCCCCACGAGGCGGGCCTGCTCGTCGGCCGCACCCAGGACCCGAGCGTGCCCCCGGACCGCGTGTACCTCTCCGCCGACCACGGCCGCACCTGGCGCGCCGCCGCCTGCCCCGGCGTCCTACGCGGGTCCTGCCCCGCCGCCACCATCGACAACGCCTTCGGCGCGGGCGCTTCCGACGCCTTCGTGGGCGACGGCCTCTATCGCTTCCATGGTGGGGGGCCGGCCACCGCCCGCCTGCCGCTCTCCGCCCGCCTGCCGGTCCCCTCGCGCGCCATCGCGGCGGTGGCGGGCGGCACCCACCCCGGCGACCCGGTGTACCTGACCCTCAAGGGGCCGGCGGGCGCGGGGGCCACGGTCTTCTACCGCACGTTGGACGCGGGGCATTCGTGGGAGCGCGTCGCCGTCCCCAACCCACCCCTGCACTAAAAGGAGGTGACACATGGCCAATGCGCGCTGGGCAACATCAACGCGGACAGGGTCCCGCCCGTTCTGCACTAAAAGGAGGTGACACATGGCCAATGCGCGGGGCAGGACTGATCGCGGGAGGCGACCGGCTGCTGTCGGCGCCGCTTGCCTGGCGTGCCTGGCGCTCCTGGCTAGCACGCGCAGCCCCTCCGCGAATGCGCCGCACCGGAGCGACGAGAGGCCGCGCGGGTCGCTCATCGCCGGCACCTCGGGCAGCACACCTCCGCGCCGCTTGATCTCTCGCCATGCCGGCACCAACTCGGAAAGCGTGCGTCAAGGGGCAGCCGTGCCCTCCGCCTCACCCCTGCTGCGCACGGTGCGGCTGGGCGCCTTCCCGCGGACCTTCCTCGTCGACGACGCCGCGCGATGCGTCGTGGTCCTCCAGTCCATCAAGGAGGGGGGGGGAGCCCGGCGACCACCTGGTGCTGACCGTGCTCGACGCGCGCACGGGCGCCCCCCCTGCGCACGGCCTCCCTGCGCGTCCCGTACCCCACAGAGCTCATCTCGAACAACGTGGTCGTAGAGGTGGCGGTCGACCCGCGCGGTGGCCGCTTGCTGGTGGTCACCGCTGATAGGCCCGGCGCGCCCGGTCACCTGGAGATCCGCGATCCGCGCACGCTGGCGGTAGTGGCCACGCGCCGCCTCCACCTGGCCTCGGCGAGCGGAGGCATGCTCGCGGACGCCCGCCTCGGCCGCCTGTTCATCCGCGATGTCCGCATCATCGGCAAGGGTATCGCCGATGTGGTCGACGTGGTCGACCTGCGGACGGGCGCCCTGCTGCGGACCGTCCTCTTGCCAGCGGGGGACGCCGCCGGAGGCTTCGCCCTCGCCGCGCGCGCGGGTCGCCTGTTCGTCGGGGGCCACGTCCTCGACGCGCGCAGCCTCGCGGTGGTGGCCACGATCCCCCCCGACAACACGGAGTTTTACGCCGTCGACGAGGTGGCGGAGCGCGTCGTGTCAACCACATACCTCGGCACGACCAATGGGCAGCCCATGACACGGGTGAGCATCCTCGACGCGCGCAACGGGGCGGTGCTACATACCGCCGACGGGGAGTGCGGGATTGGAATCGCCCTCGATACGGTCGCGGGCCGCATCGCGTGCGTGAGCGCCGGCAGGATCAGCGAGGAGGAATCCGATGCCTACCTCGACATCCTCGACACGCGGAGCGAGCGCCTCCTCCATCAGTACCATTTCGGCATCCTTGCCGAGGCCAGGTATGCGTATGACGTGGACGCGCGCCATGGCCGCGCGATCGTCGTCCTCGCGGTCGACAACGGGCCGGGCTACGCGGATGGGATCACCGTGGTGGACCTGCGTAGCGGGCGGGGTAGCGACAGCCCCGTGAATCTCGGCCAGGGACCACCGGACATCGCAGTGGACCAGACGACGGGGCGGACGTTCGTGGTGAACCAGGGCGACAAGACGGTCAGCGTCCTCGACACCGCGCGCCTGCCCTGACAACCTCAAATAAGGGACGATGGGGCGCGGCAACGGGCGAGCCCTGGCCATCGCCACGCCCGCCCGCTTACTCGCCCTCCCTCTCGCGCCGGCCGCCCTGTGCGAACCAACACCCGATGATACGCTCGGCGCCCCCGCACCGGCTCCCGATGGGGTGATTGTTCCTGTGCCCGCGCCCTGTCCTCGCCGTGAGCGATGCGCCTGGAGTAATTGCCGGGTGGACCATGACGCCCGCGTGACCGGCGCTGATGGTGTTGTTGCCGGGGCGCGGGCGAGTTGCCTGACGTGGCGTCGCGACGTCAGCGCGCCGCACGATAGAAATAGTAGTCCGCCGCGTAGGGCATGGACGCCCCGGCGCCGACCGTGGTCGCGTCGCAGCCGCCCGCGGGCGCCTTACCGCCGCGCGTGTCCAGCCGCTGCACGTAGGTCGTCGCGCTCAGCGTCGTGCCGCCCGCGTAGCCCTTGCCCGCGACGACGGCGCGCAGCAACAGCCACGGGACCGACTGCCCCTGCGGATCCGGACTGGGGGCGCTGGCGCTTGGCTTGCCCCGGACGTAGCTGCTGTCGGGCGCCTGCCACGTCGGACCGGTCGTAGCGTAATGGTGGATGACCGTCCCGTCGTTGGTGAGCAGCAGGGCGGCCGGTATCGCGGGGCTCCAGCCAAAGCTGGCGCCCTTGGGCTCGCAGGTGTAGATCTGCACGCCGGTGGCGTGCCCCACGAGGTAGGCCGTGTTCCCCGCCGGAACCTGTAGCGCGGCGGGCACGGCTGGCGGCGTCACGCCGCCCTGGCCTTGGGCGTGGGCCAGCCGCGCTGTGAAAGCGGGGGAAGCGACGGTGGCGATGGCGACGCCCACGCCGAGCAGGCGAGCGAGAGTGCTTGCTAACGTCAAGAGAATCTCCTTTTACTTGAGAGTCCGGTGCATTGGCAGGTGCCGTTGAGATCGCCGCATCGGGCCATGCCCGCGTGAACGGACGCGTTGGGCACAGCCATATCTTAGCCCTCTGATTATACGTGGGAGTGTTTCCTGACTCACACGGTGCCTCATTCATCCCAGGATAGGAAACGCTCTCCACTCGTCACTCAGGCGTATGCAATATGTAATATGCCCCTACTCCGTGGCTACCAGGCGTAGGCCTCGGGGGCGGGAGCGCCGTGGCCCTTGCCGGGGCCGGGGAAAATCTCTTCCAGTTGCTCCAACGTGTCGTCCATTAGGTGAAGTTCGATGGCGCGCAACGAGCCGTCCAGTTGCTCCTTGGTGCGCGGGCCGATGATCGGCGCCGTCACTACCGGGTTGTGCAGCAACCAGGCCAGCGCCACGTCCGCCGGCTTTTCGCCGATCTCACGGCATAAGCCCTCGTAGGCCTCCAGCTTGGGACGGTTCTGCTCAATTTGTTGCTGCATCTGGGGTGAGGCGCGACGACCCTCGCGGGCCTTCTCCAGCGCGCCGCCGAGCAAGCCGCCCGCCAGCGGGCTCCAGGGGATCACGCCCAGTCCGTACGCCTCACAGGCAGGGATGACCTCCAGTTCCACCATGCGCGCGTTGAGGTTGTAGAGGCTCTGCTCGGAGACCAGGCCCATAAAGTGGCGCTGCCAGGCCAGCTCGTTGGCCTGGGCGATGTGCCAGCCGGCAAAGTTGGAGCTGGCAGCGTACAGGATCTTGCCCTCGCGCACCAGCTGCTCCATGCCCTGCCAGATCTCCTCCCAGGGTGTGCCGCGCGGGATGTGGTGCATCTGGTAGATGTCGATGCAGTCGGTCTGCAGGCGGCGCAGGCTGGCCTCGCACTCGCGCTTGAGGGTCAGGGCGTTGACGCCACCCTCGTTGGGCCAATCGCCCATCGGCCCGTAGACCTTGGTGGCGATGACCGTGCGCTCGCGCCGGTCGCCGCCCTGCGCAAACCAGCGCCCGATGATGCGCTCGGTGTCGCCCAGGGCGCCCTGGCCAGCCATTTGCCCGTAGCGGTTGGCCGTATCGAAAAAGTTGACGCCCAACTCGTGGGCATGGTCCATGATGGCGAAGGCGTCTCCTTCGTCCGTCTGCGGACCAAAGTTCATCGTGCCCAGGCACAGCGGACTAACCTTCAACCCCGTCCGCCCCAGCGATTTATACTCCATCGCGCGCTCCTCCGTATCTTCCATCGACGTTTATCGCACCGCGGGAAATGGAGGGTGCACCAAGCGTGCCACGCGCCGGCGTGGCGACCCACGCTGTTCGGCTACGCTTTTCTGGCCAGAGCCCCATTATAAGCGTAAAGCCTTATCGTGCGACAGGACACCCGATATCGGCCGCATCTTCTCGCACATCCGCCAGACCAATCGCTGGATTCAGCCCGGCGACGATCTCTTCCGTAAGCGGTTCGTGGCGGTAAATGCGCTCGATTAGATCGAGAGGGAAGGAGAGTGATGCAGGCGCTTCGTCGCCGAAGTACTCCCCGGCAAAGGTCACATAGGTGCGCGGGTCTCCGTCCAGGATGGAAAGCAGGTGCGCCGACCCATCGGGGTCTGGTGGTCCGTTGGGGAAGTCGATTGGTCCGATGCGCCACCTGTCGTCGCTCGTGGTGCGCCAGAGACAGAAAGACACGTCCGCGATCATGAATGCCGGCTCGGCAAGGAATCCCACGAATACAGCGGGGACATGGTCGAGCACGCCGGGCCACGGCTTTGGAGGATCGTGCCGATAACTGGTCATCGGCGACTCGTGGTCAAAGCCCTTCATGATAGCCCCAACTGGGGTAAAAAGCAGAGAGTATTCGTCGCCGCTCCCGTTGCACATCGACGCCAGTTGCTCGTTCGGTGTCCACGCCGCGTTGAACGAGTAGTAGCGGTACTACCACTCGGGCGACAAGATAGCGTCGAGGACGGCGAGTGATTGGCAGAGCCGTTTCAGGGTGACCGGGTCGGGCAAGCCGTCGAGGTAGCGGGTTGATATCATCTGCCCGTCTCCTGAACGGTCGTGGCTAACCGCCACAACACTATGCCTGCAAGGGGCATAACCCATTGTCCTTCGTCTATAGTGACAGTGATACGCACCTGGCGGAGGTGTTGCCGCGGCTGCTCACGATTCCCCCACAATCGCTACACAACGCTGTGGCCACCGGCGCCCGCTCACGCGGTACGCCCACTATCGTGATGACAGAGTTTCCCTCTCCATAGCTTGTATTTGCCATGTACACTACTGAGTAGGCGCAGCCTGTTTGCATTCGTGGGGGCGTTCCGCAGTAACACGACGAGCTGCCGGCATGAGAGTATCGCTACCCGTGGCATGCAACGATCGACATACGATGCCATGTAAAGGACATGTTATGCGCCCGAGAGTTTTCAGTGTTGTCCTCCCCGTCATCCTTATCTTCCCACTCATGCTCGATCATCCCGTCCACGCGGCGTCCGTGAGAGGTGGAGGCGCCGGGGCTGTCTTGCTCCGCTACCACTTCTATCCTGGTGAGCATCTGCGATATCGCTTGGATTTCGGTACCGCGCTGACCGTGTCTCAGGTGCTGGCAGGCCGCGTCCCGTCACGATACACAACCACACAGCAGCGCCATCGCCCCGGTCTGCTCGATGAGTGGGTGCTCTCCGTGTCACGTGCGGGAACCGCGACCATCGCGGTTAGCCTCACGATCAATCAGCCCGTGACGAGCGCCAACAGCCAGGCATTGCCTGGCGGCCCTGCCTTCGTGCATCACCCGCTCATCCTATCGGCGAGCGAACTGATAACCGTCTCTCCCACGGGGGCAGAGCGCAGACTGCATGGCTCTTTGTCAAGGTTGTTCGACGCCCCCGCGTCGGCTATCGGCGTGTTCCCCCGAAGGGCGGTCCGGCTCGGTGAGTCATGGACGACACCGGTCCCAGGGGCCAGGGGCATAGTGTCGGCCCGGCAACCGGCGTTGACCAGCGTCCTCTCCGGCTACGTCGTGGCCCAGGGCGAACCGAGCGCCGTCATCAATACTGCAGTCCAGGCCAACCTAATCAGCGGCACGCGCACTATCTACCTCCGCGTCCGTGTCACCGACCAGGTGGTGTTTGCCATCGCCGCAGGGCAAGTCGTCACAGAGTTCTATACCTACGATCTTGAACAAGGAGGAACGGGTACTAATAATCAGGGGGGACGGAGTTCCGTGCGCGTGAGTCTCATAGACACGACCGATGCGCGGCGCATTGTCGCAACGGATTGAAGACCTCTGCGTGGAGCTGTTTGACCTTGTGTGAAGCATAGCTTCACCTGATGGTGGAGCAGGGCCGATGACGCGATATATCGCTCACCGAGTCGCCCAACAATACAAAAAAGGCTCCGGCCTCGGGCCGGCGGCCGCCCGGGTAACGGTCAGTCGCCTGGTGGCCGGTGCCCCGTTCCGTCCACGTCCGCTGCTGACCGCTATCGGGAGCCCGCCCGCCCGTCGAACCGGAGCCGGGCAACTCTCGTCGCTTACTTACTATCTTACGGCAGTTCCGTTAAGCCCGTATGTGCCTCTTGTAAAGATTGTGTGAAGGCATCACCTTACATGATGTGGCTGCTGGCTATCACAGGTACCAGAACGTCAAGCCCTTTAGAGGTCGTAGGCGACGCGCGCCCAGACCGGCGGGTAATCGCCGCCCAGGATTCTAACATGACGGGCGCCAAGTGGCCCATCGGTACCGCCCTCGTTGAAACCGAGCCCTTGTTCTGTCGCCCTCCCTTCCGGCGACAGTCTATCAAGAAAGAGATACTTGCTCCCGGCAAGGAAGGTAAAATGGTCAGGCCAATAGTCGTATCGAGGGTCAAAAAGGCGCACCACTTTCCGCCCTACCCCGAGTGTCACGCGTTCTCCCTTGCGCCCATTGCAATATGGACAGGACCAAGCATAGTTGTCGACATGGTCGAGTCCATTCCGTCCGGGCCGCGTCGAAACGCCCGGCAAGCGGCCCTGTACGTAGGTATCCCATTGGCTTGTCGGGATGATATGTTCGATATGGAAGGTGTTGGTGGTGGGAAGTAGGCAGTACTCGCAGGTGTCCCGCGCTCGCAGGCGCACCACCGCGCGCACTTCACGGTTGTCCGGGCTATGGACACGGCGGCGGCGCAGGGCAACTATGCGACGCTCAAGCCCCGGAGGGAGTATCAAAGTGTCCGTGCTCGTTGAACAACCACGACGGGTTTAATCAATGGGAAGAGCGCGTACGCTGACGTTCCCGAAATTCCTCGATGAGCGATTCAAGCCGCGCCGGATCGGCTTCAAGATCTCGTCGGATCGCTATTTCCCGCTCAAGGTCCGCCGTCACCTCGGCGCGCACCACATCGACCGGCAAGCCCCGTTTCGCCGCGATACTGCGTACGCCCTGTTCGTACTCACGGCGGCCGTACTCGGCCACAAGGGCACGCATCTCAGCGTGCTCGCCCTCTCTAAGAGGCCGCTGCTCCTGTAGATCAAACAGCGTCCGCAGGCGCCGGTTTTGCGCCGGATTGAAGATGGCTTCCTCGTCAACCAGGCCGTCCGTGGGGGAGGAGCCGTCGTTCGCCGGGGCAGTCTCCACGGCGAAGACATCGTTCAAGCTGACGTCGAGAGCCTCCGCCGCCGCAGCGGCCAATTCCAGATCCGGGCGTCGGACCCTGTCAGCGCGCGTCATCCGGTCGAGCGTCCGCGTATCCACTGCCAATCCAAAGCGGGTGGCGATCTGACGCTGAAGGTCGTCCACGGTTAGATGGCGCGCGCGGAGCAAGTCGCCGAGCCGCGAGTAGACCACGACGCCCATCGACCAGTTACCCCCATACTCCTCGTCTAGCCTCGCACGCGCTCCGTTGTCGCCGCGTGCAATAACAGTATAAGTGATGACTGAGACCGAGAGAAAAAGCTGCCTGACGTAACGACCTAATCCTTGACGGTTCCTTACTCGATCGTCGCCAGCACTGTTCCTACGTCCACGGTGCTGCCGACCGCGGCGCCCAGCGACGCGACCATGCCAGCCCGTGGGGCCGCTATTTCGTTCTCCATCTTCATTGCCTCGACGATCATCAGCAGGTCTCCCGGCGCGACGGACTGCCCTTGCTCCACGGCCACGCGCAACACCACGCCGTGCATCGGGCTGATCACGGCGCCCTCATCCGCGCCGCTGCCCTGCCGTCCCGCCCGCGTCCGTGGGCCGCGCTGCCGCCTAGCCTCGGCCACGCGCACAGTGAATCGCTTCTCGTTGACCTCGACCACGAACTCCTCGCCCGCCATCGGTCCGGCCCCCGGCCCCGTCGCGCTCTCCGCCACGGACGCGGCAGGCGCGCCCTCCAGCGCGGTCGCGGATATCGCCGGCGCCTGAGCCGGTCGCGGCAGGTCCGACAGGTCGAGCCCTGCCACGTAGGTGGTGGGCACGCCGCCGGCCACGAACGCCGCGTCGGACATGACGCGCTGGTGAAAAGCGATGGTGGAGGGCACACCGGCGATCTCGAATTGCCCAAGCGCGCGGCGCATGCGCGCGATGGCCTCGTCGCGGTCGCGACCGCGAGCGATCAGCTTGGCGATCATGGAGTCGTAGCTGGCGGGGATGGTGTAGCCCTGGTAGACCCCGCTGTCGAGCCGGATGCCGGGACCGGTCGGCGGTCGGTAGCGCGTCAGCGTGCCAGGTCCCGGCCTGAAGTTTGCGGCAGGATTCTCGGCGTTGATACGGCACTCGATGGCGTGCCCGCGGGGCGCGCAGTCGTCGGCGCCGAAGGGCAAAGGCTCGCCGGCGGCCACGCGCAGTTGCATCTTGACCAGGTCGAGGCCCGTTACCTCCTCGGTGACGGTGTGCTCGACCTGGATGCGCGTATTCATCTCCAGGAAGTAGAAGGACTGGCCCGCGCCCTCGACCAGAAACTCGGCCGTGCCAGCGCCGACGTAGCCGATCTCGGCCGCCAGGCGCTCCGCCGCCTCCATAATACGCGCCGCCAGGGCGGGGTCGAGCGGCGCAGGACCCTCCTCGATTAATTTCTGGTGGTTGCGCTGCACCGAGCAGTCGCGCGTCCCCACGGCCACCACCGTGCCGAAGGTGTCGCCGGCCAGCTGCACCTCGATATGGCGTGGGGCGTGTACGTAGCGCTCCATAAAGACCGTGGGGTCGGCGAAGTACGCGGCGCCCTCGCGCCGCGCGCTCTCCAGCGCGGCGGGCAACTCGTCCGGCGAGGACACCACCTTGAGCCCGCGCCCTCCCCCGCCGGCCGAGGCCTTGATGGCCACGGGGTAGCCCACCCGCGCGGCCACGGCTGCCGCCTGCTCGAGGCTCTCCAGGGCCACCGTCTCGCCGGGGACGACGGGGATACCCAGGCGCTCGGCCAGCGCGCGCGCCGCGATCTTGCCGCCGACCGCCTCCATGCTCTCCGGTGTCGGACCGACGAAGATGAGCCCGGCGTCGCGGCAGGCGCGGGCGAAGGCGGCGTTCTCGGCCAGGAAGCCGTAGCCGGGATGCACGGCGCCCGCTCCAGACGCGCGCGCGACAGCCAGGATGCGCTCCACGTTGAGGTAGCTTTGCGCGGCGGCCGCCGGACCGATCTCGTGGGCCTCGTCGGCCAACGCGACGTGCAGGGCCTCGCGGTCGGCCTCGGAGTAGACGGCCACGCTGCGCAGTCCCAGCTCACGGCAGGCCTGGATCACGCGCACGGCGATCTCGCCGCGGTTGGCGATCAGGACGGTCTGGAAGGGCCAATCGCGCGGCGCCATATCCACCGCCTCGCTCTGTATTACCGGGATTGTCCGCTCGCTCATCGCGGCCGCTCCGCCGTGGTCCAGGACAGCGGGCCGGCCGCGGGCATGACGCGCTCGGCGCGGCCCGTCCGCGCCCACCGCGACCCCGTGTCCGCCGTTTGCCGGCGTCGCAACAGGATGCGCACCGCCGCGACGGCGGCGGCCAACTCCTCGTCCGTCGGTCTGTCCGATCCCCTCATCGTCTCGTCGGCCACGCTGCCCTCCTCATATCGACCGGGAACAAGCGCCGACTTCATATCGAGAGTGATGATAAACCACCCGGATGTGTAGGTCAGTTCCTCGGCAAACGAATGCAACAACGTCTGTATATTGTCGGATACGTGGGATGCGTCCGCATCCTTGGGTAATCGTACTAAAAACGTTAGATACTCGTTCGCTATCTCAGGATCGTGATATACATCAAGAGATAGAGCCGCAGTTTATGCTCGTACTGAGGTTATCGGCTTGCATCGGCAGCACTCCTCTGCTTGACTATCTAGACAGTTTATAGCATGATTTCCCACAGCGTGGCCCGCGGGTGTTGAAGAACCAACCAGCGCGTCTGCCGTGAAAGTCGTGTAGCGAAGCGAGGTGATGCCCTGGCTAAGCGAGACAAACGTATCGCAGCTATGCGACAAAATCCCAAACCCGTGCGTCCAGACGAGTTAGATACTATCTTACTTCATGCTGGCTTCACCGTCCAAAGTCAGGCTGGTAGTCATAAAGTGTACGTGCTCGGCCCTCGCTCACTATCGATACCCCAGCATCGGCCTTTCTTGAAACAGGCATATGTTGAAGCAGCACTGGCGGCTCTTGACGAGGAGGATGCGTGATGACACCAACAGACATCGAACATGCAGTTGAGAAATATCTTGCCAAGCCCTATCCCATCGTGCTGATCCCTGACGATGGGGAATGGGTCGTCGCAATCCCTGACCTACGAGGCTGTATCAGCCAGGGGGCGACGGTCGCGGAAGCGATGGAAATGATTCGTGACGCGCAGCGCGCCTGGCTTACCGTGTCGCTCCAGAATGGCGCGCACATCCCAGAGCCAAGCGCACCGGCGACGATTTGGACGATGCGCCGACCCGCGTCGGTACGGGAAGCACACGCGTCCGTAGCCGGGTAGTATCATCAATTAAGGCAAAGAATAACTGACCGTCGATCCGTCCCGCTCGGTGCTCGGCTAGAGCGATCCGTTAGGCAGGATCAGCGATTTGATGCTCTCCTGGCGCTCCGCCGCAGCCAGCGCCTCACCGGCGTCGGCCAGGGCGTAGCGGCCGCTGAGCATAGCGCGCCAGGGAAAGCGTTCGGCATGGCGGGCAACGGTGCGCACCGCCCGGTAGAGGTGGCCAAGGTCGCTGCCCCAGCAGCCGCGCATCTGGATGTGCGGACGGTTGACCTCGCTGTGCGGATTGATGCTGACCGGTCCGTGGTCGGTGTACTGTCCCACTACCACCAGCGTCCCGGCGTCGCGCGTGAAGCGCAGCCCCTCCGCCACCGCCGCCGGCACGCCCGTGGCCTCGATAGTGACGTCCGCGCCGCGCCCGCCGGACGCCTCGCGCACCAGGCGCAGCCGCTGATCGGCATCGTGGTCGGCGATGTCAATGGCCAGGTCCGCGCCCATAGCGCGCGCGAGCTCCAGGCGGCGCGCCGGCCCGCCCACCACGATGACGCGACCGGCGCCGTGCAGTTGCGCCAGGACCACGGCGCACAGCCCCACCGGTCCTGCGCCCTGCACCACGACGGTATCGCCAAAGGTCACCTCGCCGCGCTGGACGGCGTGCAGCGCGGTGGGCAGGCCGCAACCTCCGGCCATGAACACCTCCGGCGGCAACGCGGGCGGCAGCTTGACGATGTGCACGCCAGGCAGCAGCACGATGCGCTCGCTCCAGCCGCCCAGCAGCCCCTCCTCGGACGAGTAGGTGATGCCGTAGACGCGCCGTTCCGGGCAGCGCGTGGAGGCTTTAGCTACCAGGCAATACCAGCAGCGGCCGCAGGTGCGGTGCACATCCAGGAACGTGACTACCTCTCCCGGCATGACAAGATTGCCCTCGACGTCGCGCACCGTCCCTTTCACCTGCAGCACCCGTCCCACGCTGACGTGGCCGGGGATAATTGGATACGGCACGCCGCTGAGCCGCCCGTGCAGCAGGTGCACGTCGGTGCCGCAGACCTCCGAGGCCATCGTCTCCAGCAGCACCGCCCCGGCGTCCAGCACCGGGTCCGCGAACGCGCGCAACTCCGGCGGCACGTCCGGCGCGGGCATCACCATCGCGCGTACAGGCATTGCGACCTTCTCTCCGCTTCTCTACAACTCTCGCACCACGGGGCGGTCGAACAAAGGCCACACGGTCTGTGCGTTCTCGGCCTGGAAGCGCATGGCGCCCCCACATATATCTCCACGACGGTCGTGCAAGCGAGAAGGCCCGCCCAAGCAGAACTCGCTCCTATCCAGCGGGGTGGACGTCCTCCTACCGCACGGTTGAGGCACAAAGGGGGATGTAACCCCTATTTCAGGGGTAGGGTGCGGAACTGGCGGCCGTGCACTACCCGCACGACGGTCAGGCGACCGCGACGAACGCGGTAGAACAGACGGTAGGGAAGATCGGGCACTTTCCATGATCGGACGTTTGGCACATCGCTAGCTTCCCCCAGGCCAGGAAAGTCGCCGAGCAGGTCGGCCGCCGCGTACAGACGAGCGACGACGGAGCGGGCGTTGTCGGGGCTGTCCCGCGCGATGTACGCTCCGATCGCCTCCACCTGACGCGTCGCGCCGCGTGACCAGACGACCTCCATCCACTACGCGCCCCGCGCAGCCGGTCCAATAGAAGCGCGCAGGGCCGCACGCTCTCGCTCGATATCCTCGCGGGTGGTCAGGCCGGACGCGACGAGCGTGGCGCCAAACGCTTCGTGCGTGACGACCTCGCCGGCGTCATCCTCGCGGATACCGGCCTCGATCTCGGCCAGTTCCCATTCGTGCTCCACTAGGTAGTCATCGACCGCGGCGAGATAGTGGTAGTTTCTGCTGCGACCGGTTGCCCTCGCAAGGGCATCCATGCGCCCCTTCCGATCCGCATCGATGCGGATGCTGAAGGTGCTGGAGCCGTTGTTAGCAGCGGTATTGACGCTGGCGCTCGTACTCGTACTCGTACTCGTATCTGTCGTCATGATCGCCTCCTCTCAACACAATATAACACAAGCAACGACGAATTATTTGGTAGCGCGCATACGCTCCCAGGACTTTTGAATTATTCCCCCTCGAAGGAGGGCGACACGACATCGGGTTTCTGGATGCCGAAGCGTGGGATGGGATGCTCGCCGAGCGCCACGTGAATCGTCTGCGACTCGCAGTAGAAATCGAAGGCGTAGTGCCCGCCCTCACGGCCGATACCGCTGTCCTTGACGCCGCCGAACGGGATGCGCAGGTCGCGCACGTTCTGCGCGTTGAGCCAGACCATGCCCGCGTCGATAGCCTGCGCCACGCGGTGTGCGCGCCCCACGTCGCGCGTCCAGACGTACCCGGCCAGGCCGTAGCGCACGTCATTGGCCAGGCGCACCGCCTCCGCCTCGTCCCGGAACGGCGTCGCCACCAGCACCGGGCCGAAGATCTCCTCCTGGAAGACGCGCGTCTCCGGCCTGACGTCGGCGAAGAAGGTGGCTTGCAGGTAGTTGCCGTCGCCGAGGCCCGCCGGGCGCTCGCCGCCTACCAGCAGGCGCGCCCCGTCGGCCTTACCCGCCTCGACGTAGCCATGTACGCGCCGCCAGTGCTCGGGGTGGATCAGAGGACCAAGCTCCGTCGCGGGGTCCGCCGGGTCGCCCACGCGGATGGCCGCCGTGCGCGCGGCCACGGCGGCGACAAAGCGGTCGTACAGCGGCGCCTCGACCAGCAGCCGCGAGCTGGCCGTGCAACGCTCGCCGTTGAGCGAGTAGATGCCGAACACCGCGGCGTCGACCGCCCGCTCCACGTCCGCGTCGGCGAAGACGACCACGGGCGACTTGCCGCCCAACTCGACGGAGCAGCGCTTGAGCGTGCGGGCCGCCTCGGCCATGATGGTCCGGCCGGTGGTCGTCTCGCCGGTGAAGGCGATCAGGTTGACCGCGGGATGCGCCACCAGCGGCGCCCCGCAGGTCTCGCCGAAGCCGTGCACCACGTTGAACACGCCCGGCGGCAGGCCAACCTCGTCCATAATATGCGCCAGCAGGTCCGCCGAGAGCGGCGACCACTCGGCCGGCTTGAGGACGACGGTGTCGCCGGCGGCGAGGGCCGGCGCGATGCGCCAGGTAGAGAGCATCAGCGGGGTGTTCCAGGGCATGATCAGGCCGGCCACGCCCACGGGCTTATGCACGGTGTAGTTGAGGAACTCCTGGCCCACCGCGTAGGCCTCGCCGGCCAGATCCTGGATCACGCGCGCGTAGAAGCGGAAGTTGTCGCCCGTGCGCGCGGCCTGCGCGCGCGCCTGCGTGATCGGCATGCCCACGTCGCGCACCTCGAGCGACGCGATGTCCTCGGCGCGCGCCTCGATGGCGTCCGCGATCCGCGTCAGGACGCGGGCGCGCTCGGCCGCCTTGAGGCGCGGCCAGGGACCCTCGTCGAAGGCGCGCCGGGCCGCGCGCACCGCCACGTCGATATCCTCGGCCAGACCCTCGGCCACCTCGGCCAGCGGCGCGTTGGTGGCCGGGTTAAGCGTGGGGAAGGCGCGGCCAGCCAGGCCGGGCCGGAACCGGCCGTCGATATAGTGCAACACGGGCTCGATCGTCGTCATAATACTTCCCCTACGACGACCGGATTCTCCAGCGCGCCGAGGCCGTCGATCTCGAGCCGCATCAGGTCGCCGGGATAGATGTGCGAGACGCCCTTTGGCGTGCCGGTGAGGATGATGTCATTCGCCTCCAGGGTCATGAACGCGGTGATATAGGCGATGATCTCGGGTATGCCGCGCAGCAGGTCGCGCGTGTTGCCCCGCTGGCGCAGCTCGCCGTTGACGTAGGTGCGCAACTCCAGCGCGTGCGGGTCGGCGACCTCGCCCTCCACCAGGTAGGGGCCGAGCGGGCAGAAGGTGTCCCAGCCCTTGGCCTTGACGGGGGGACGGTAGACGTTCTTGACGAAGTCGCGCACCGTCAGCTCGTTGGCGATGGTGTAGCCGCGCACCACGTCCAGCGCATTGCCCTCGCCAACGTTGCGGCAGCGCCGGCCAATCACCACAGCCAGTTCGTTCTCGTAGTGCATATACTCCACGCCAGGCGGCTGGACGACTGGGCCGCGGTGCCCGACCAGCGTGTTGAGCGGCTTGAAGAACAGCGCCGGGTCCTCGGGCTCGGCCAGCTGCAGCTCGGCAGCATGGTCGGCGTAGTTGAGCGCCAGGCCGATCATGGTGCGCGGCTCGACCGGCGGCAGGAACACCACGTCGTCCTCGCGGTGCTCGCGGCCGGCCTCGTCGCGCAGCACACCCTCGCCGGCCAGCACGCCCTCGTGGTAGCGCCCCCGCGCCAGGAAACGCGCCCGTTTCATACCGTCGCCCCCATCCCTCTCTACTTGTCGATAAACGCATCGACCGGTAGCCCGAATCGCCGGGATAGCCGGTTGATGTGCGAGAACGCCAGCGGGCGCTTGCCGGACAGGACGTCGGATGTGATCGAGGCCGTACCGAAGAGCGGCGCCAGGTCCTTTTGCCGCAAGCCATGCTCGTCCATCAAAAAGCGCAGCAACTCGACGCCGGAGAGGGGCGGGATAGGGACGTGGACGTTCTCGTAGGTCTCGATCAGGTCGGCCAGGGCCTGGAGATACATGTCTTCTCCGGGCGAGAGCGCGCGTCCGGTCGTCAGCCGGTTCATCATGGCGATGGCCTCATCCAGATGGGCGTCATCGCGGATTGAGGCCAGCGGAAAAGCGCGCACCAGGTAGTCGTCTGGCGCCAATGTTGGCGTAGTAGTCATTCTTCCAGCCTCGTGAGCCCGTAGTCGGCGAGCGTGGCCTCGATGGCGGCCTGATGCTCGGCGGACGGCTCACACAGCGGCAGCCTTAAATAGGGGTTGATGCGGCCGAGGCGGCCCATGGCCCACTTGAGCGGACCGGGGTTTGTCTCCAGGAAAAGGACATCGTTGAGCGGCAAGAGGTGATAGTGCAGGTCCATGGCCACGGCCCAGCGGCCGGCCGCGACGTGGTTGTAGAGGTCGGCCACCTCGTGGGGCAGGATGTTGGCCGTCGCGCTGACGTGGCCGGCGCCGCCGATGGCCAGCATGGGGTAGCACAGCAGCTCGATGCCGGAGTAGACCAGGAAGTCGCGCCCGCAGGCATGGATCACCTTGCTGACGTGCTCGAAATCCTTGTTCGACTCCTTGACGCCGACGATGCCAGGGCAATCCCGCCGCAGCCGCGCCATGGTGGCCGGCGCCATGTTGACGGCGGTGCGGCCAGGGATATTGTAGATGATCAGCGGCAGGGCGACCTCCCCGGCCAACGCGCGGAAGTAGCGGTAGAGCCCCTCCTGCGAGGGCCGGTTGTAATAGGGGACGATCACAAGCGCGGCGTCGGCGCCCATGCGTCCGGCGGCGCGTGTCAGGCGCAGCGTCTCGTCGTAGTTGTTGGTCCCCGTGGCGGGCACGAAGGGCAGGCGGCCCCGGATCGCGCCCGCCGCCGCGTCCATCACGTGCTCGCGCTCCTCGATGGAGAGGGCACTGGGCTCGCCGGTCGTCCCCGTGACCGAGAGACCGTGGCTGCCGCTCTCGATCTGCCACTCGATCAAGCCGCGGAACGCGCCCTCGTCGAACGCGCCGCCCCCGGTGAACGGCGTCACCAGCGGGACGATCGATCCGCGCAGCGTCGCCGGGTCCCTCCGCCCTGCCATGTCGTCTTACGCTCCTTTGCGTTGCCTGTCAACACCTGCAAACGGTAAGCACGGCCTGCGACTTTAGTCACAAGCGATCCGCCTCCAGATCATCGCTGACACTTCAGTGTCCGTGGTTTGCCATGCGACTTCAGTCGCGGGCTGCGTCGGCCTCGCCCTGCTCCAGCAGCTCGGTCACGTAGTCCATGCTCGGCTTCTTATCATAGCTCATATAGAGGCCGCCGGCCACGCGCACGGGGTCGCCGAAGAAAAACCGCTCGTAGTGCGCCTGACGGGCGCCGAACGAGCTGGCCGTGACGTCCCAGGCCAGGCGGAACAGCCGGATGCGGTCACGCGCGTTATGTTTGGCGCTCTGCATATAGCGGTCGAGGTCGGCACCCAGGGGGCCGTCGAGGTCGGCCTCGGTGGGGATGGCCATCAGGCCGCTGGCGCTGAGCATCTGGATCAACTCCACCATATGTGGGTAGAGCTTGGGATAGGTCAGGCGCACCACGTCGAGCGGCGCGCGCGCCGGAGTCATCAGCCCGTACTCGTTCGGCGCGCCGTCCACCTCGGCGGCACGCACCAGCGCCCTGACGGTCTCCAGCGCGGTGATAATCTCGGCCACCTTCTCCTGCACGTGCCCGAACCCGCCGATCCCTATGCTGTCGACGATGCTACAGGCGATGCCCAGCAGAAGCTCCGTCTTGGCGATGTTCTTGCAGGCCGTCTGGTGCATCATGTGCACCACCGCGCCGGTCCGGCCGTAGACGTTGTTGCACAGCTCGTTGTCGCCGTACAGGAACACTCGTTCCCAGGGCACGCGCACGTCGTCGAAGATGACGATGGCGTCGAACTCCTCGAAGCGGCTGCCCAGGGGGTGGTCGAAGCGGCCGCGTCCGATGTCGAAGCTCTCGCGGCAGACGAACTTGAGGCCGGGCGTGCGGCAGGGGATGCTGAAGGCGTAGGCGTAGCGGGTCGTATCGCTCTGCTCCTTGAGCACGGTACTGGGGAAGACCGCCAGTTCGTCCGCGAAGGGCGCCAGGGTGGCCAGCATACGGCAGCCCCGGATAATCAGCCCGCTATCGGTCTCCTCGACCACGCCGGCGGCGAGGAAAGGGTCAGCCTGCGCGCTGGCGCCGACGGCGCGGTTGGCCTGCGGGTTGATCAAGGTGTGGGTCAGGCAGAGGTCGTGCTCGCGGATGTGCTCGTAGTAGCGCTGCACGTTCTCAGCGAACGCGGGGCGGTTCTGGGCGAAGTAGCTGCCGGCGGCGGCCAGCGCCATGAAGGAGCTGTTCATGTAGTCGGGCGAACGGCCCATCATGCCGCCGGTGTAGCGCGCCCACAGCCCCTCCATGCGGCCGCGGCGGCGCAGGTCTTCGGTGGTCGTGGGCTGCAGGAAGCTTATGCCCACGCGCTGGCCCGAGGTCGGAGAGACGTAGGTCATCGTCTCGCGCCGGGCTGGGTCGTGCTGCATGTCGTACAGGCGCCCCAGGCTGCGCGCGCCGTGACGCGTCGCCGGGTGGGCCGTCACATCCTGGATACGCTCGCCGTCGAGCCAGATCTCGCCCTGCGTCTCACGGATGCGCCGCAGGTACTCATCGCCGTTGATGGCAGGCATAGGTGTCTCCTTTCAGCTAGTAGCCATTAGCCATTAGCCGTTAGCTTTTACCTCGTGTCATGGCATGCGTTGCAATACTTTCGGTGTGGTGCGTTACAAGATAAGAGTGCAAATCCTAACCAATCAAAGGCTAACGGCTAATTACTAATGGCTAATGGCTATGTGACGTGCTCGGGGCGGTCGCGCAGCAGCGGGGTATGCAGGGGCATGAAGCCGTCGCCGTCGATGCGTGCGACGCGCATGGCTTCGTCGAACCAACTTGGCGGGGCATAGCTGCCCCAGAAGGTCGCGCGGCGCGGGTCGTCGACCTCCCAGCGGATCGGTTCGGCGTCGGGGTCGGCCGTCAGGTAGTCGTTGGCGTAGAGCTCGACGCGGTTGCCGTCGGGATCGCGCACGTATAAGAAGAGGGCGTTGGAGAGGCCGTGGCGGCCGGGACCACGCTCGATGGCGGTGTGGTGTCCGGCCGCGGCAAGCACGTCGCAGGCGCGCAGCACGGCCAGCGCGTCCGGCAGCCAAAAGCCGACGTGGTGCAGGCGCGGGCCAACCCCGTTCATCAGCGCCAGGTCGTGGACAGTCTGCTTGCGGGTCAGCCACGCCGCCCACAACTCCTCGCCCCGGTCCGTCTCCTTGACCGTATATTCGGTGCAACGGAAGCCCAGCTCGCGCCGATACCACGCGGCCGCGGCCGTCACATCCGGAACCTGGCAGTTGAAGTGGTCGAGGCGCATGATCTGCACCGCACCATGCCGATGGTACTGCTGGAGCATGCGCGGCGCCGCGTCCATGTGGTGATAGAACTCCAGCGGCAGGCCGGCGGGGTCTCGCAAACGCAGCGCGCGGCCCTGCCCCGCCTCCTCCTCCTCGCCCTCGACCCAGCGGTGCGGCAGGCCGTCCCGGTCGGCCAGCAGGGCCAAGTGCTCCAGGTCGTCGGGCGAGGCGACGCGGAAGGCGATGTGGCTCGCTCCCCCACCCTCACCCCTGTCGTCGGGCGACGTGCGCAACACCAGACTGTGGTGCTGGCGCTCCTCCAGGCCACGGAGGTAGATGCGGTGCGAGTCCGACGCGGTCTCCACCAGACCGAGCAGATCCGCGTAGAACGCGCGCGCACGGCCAAGGTCCGCCACGAACAGCTCCGCGTGCGCGGCCCGCAGGATGTCAAAGGCCGGGCGGGATAACTCCCCTCGCATCGTCAACGCTCACCTCATCGTCGAGGAACAACAGTCTTCGGCGCATAAAACCCTCATAACCTCTACTCTACGCGCTCGGCAGAGCCGCGGCCACAAGTCTTGACCTCATTGTACCCTCCGCCGCCTCATTCTGAGTGCTGCCCGTGCTTTCTCAGATCCGGTTGAACGCCCTGCATGCCGTATGCTGAAGGCTGGCGGAGCCACCTGTCCCAGCGCGCAACCGATGAGCCCGATGGTCGCGCCGCGATGAGGGTCGGACGCGATCGCGGCGTCCTCTATCGTCGGTTGATCGTCCACACGACGCTGTCATGCACGCACGACCGGGGGGAATGGTCGCATAGTCGAGGAGGGTATCGCATGACCCAACACAAGAGACAGTTCACAGCGATCATCGAACGTGAGGGCGACGGGTATGTCTCGTTGTGCCCGGAGTTAGACATCGCCAGCCAGGGCGACACGATAGAGCAGGCACGGGCTAATCTGGCCGAGGCGTTGGAGTTATTCTTCGAGGTCGCTGACCCATCTGAGATCGAGGAGCGTCTGCACACGGAAGTGCTCGTGACGCGGATCGAGATTCCCGTTGGGTAAGTGGCGCGTCATGTCCGGTCGCGAAGCTTGTGCGATCCTTGCTCAACATGGATTCGTTCAGGTACGTCAGAGGGGCGACCACATCATCATGCAACAGCGCGTGGATGGCCCAGCACGGACAGTCCCTATTCCCGACCATAAGACTCTACGTATTGGAACACTCCAGTCTATCATTCGTCAGTCGGGCCTGCCACGAGCCTTGTTCGAGGTCCCCTAGCGATTCCGGCCCCGATAATAGCCGCTCTCATTGCAGGCGCTTGGACAGGCGCTCGCCCATGGCGACGCTGTAATTCTGGCCGCGGTCCTGCGGGTAGACCTGGAACATGTTGGCGAGGTAGAGGTTGGGGATCGGCGTGTCATGCGGCGGGATGTGCCGGGGGAACTCGGGCGTGACGATGGGCTGCGCGTAGGGCGCGGCGAAGGAGTGGGAGCCGGTGACCCACTCGTCGCGGAACCGGGGGTTGATGCGGCGCAACGCGGGCAGGAACTCGGCCAGGATGTCCTCTTTGCTGCGTTTGAACAGCGGGTGGTCCATGGGCAGGTAATTGCCCAGGTACAGCAGGTGGCGGCCGCCGTAGTCCTCCGGGGGCATATAGTTGGTGTGCTCGACCATGGCCAGGAAGGGGTAGCCGGGGTCGTTGATGTTGAGCCAGTAGACGTCGCCGAATTGGCGGTCGAGCTCCAGGACCAGGCAGTGCGCGCCCAGGGCGTCGCCCCAGTCGTAGCGCTCCTTATACTCTTGAGGCAACCCCCGCGTCAGGCGCACCGTCAGACGGGTGGGCAGCGTGGAGACGACGCGGTCGGCGTGCAAGGGCTGCTCGCCGTCGGGCGTGGCCACGCGCACGGTTAGCGTGCCATCGGGCTGGCCCTCGATGGCGGTGACGCTCTGGCCAAAGCGCAGCGCGCCGCCGCGCTCGCCCACGCGCTCGGCCAGCCGGTTGTAGAGCTGCTGGAAGCCGCCGCGCAGGTAGCCCAACTCGGGGGAGCGCAGGTGCACGCGCGACCAGAACCAGGGCAGGCCGATCGTCTTATAATGGTCATGGAACTTGCTGCGCATCAGCGGCTCCCACTGCACGGTGTAGGCGCGCTCGCCCATCCACGTGCGCAGCCAGGCGTCGGTCAGCTGGCCCTCCAGGCGCGTATGGCTCTTCTCGGCGCGCAGGTAGGCCACCACGGCGCCCATGCGCACGCGGTCGACGACGGGCAGCGGCTTGTAGCGCAGCAGCGAGAGGGCGCTGTCGAGCTGATGCTGCTCCCCATTGATCAGCGTGGCCGTGACCGGGCGCGGCCACACCAGCCGGTCGCCGAGGCCCATCTCCTCGATCAGGCGCGTCGCCGCGTGGTCGGAGCGGAATAGGTGGTGGTAATACTTCTCCAACCAGGAGGGTCCGACGCGGAAGCCCGCGGCCAGACCGCCCGGCTCGCCCTCGCGCTCGATCACCGTGACCTCGTCGCCGACGCCGGCCAACCGGTACGCCATGGTCAACCCCAGGGCGCCCGCGCCCAACACCGCCGTCCGCCGCGCCATTGCGCCTCCACTCTTTAATCACTTTATGTTCGTCGTGCTCGTCGCACCAACGCATGCCGCGCAGGGAACGCCAGCCGAAAGATTCCCAGCCTGTGCACCATTCGCGTGGGCGTACAATCCTTCGCTACGGATCTTGGTGCCCTGACCCCATTGTATGCGACTCGCCAGAGAGGCAAAAGGGCGGTATTAGTGGCGTTATGTGAGCAGGGGTAACTACTGACCTCCGTCGAGTGCATTGCGAGGAGCGTTCGACACACATCGCTGCACGAGCTCGTAGATAATGCTCTCGGCACGGTGGATCCTCTGGAGAGCGGCTCCTGAGTAGCCCATGCCCTGTACAACGGTCTGGTGCATCAGATCGACCAGCATCGCCGCGGCCAGCTTGGATATGGCAGTCGCGTTGATCCAGGCATCGGCGCACGTCCGCAGGACATCGCACAGGCGATCAAACTCTTGCTCCAGCACGCCATTATACGAGTTATCACGGGCAGCATCTGTCGACTCGATTATACTGAGAGCAAGGCTGATCAACGAACAGTTCTAAAGAGACGATCTCCTTGGTGAGGGCGTTACGTCTTCCAAACAACCTCACAGCGCCATTGCGTCCGTGCGTCCGTGCGTCCGTGCGTCCGACCAACCCAAGTGATACGGCATTAAATCTTTGTCGTCCATGGGCTGGCAACAAAGAGTAGTGAACATCATGCACTTCAAGTTCTCTCCGGCTGTCCTGACCCGACTAGGAGAAGAGCTCATCCCTAATCCGGAGCAAGGCATCATTGAACTCGTGAAAAACGCGTATGACGCCGACGCGCGGACTTGCACCGTCAAGTTTAGTGTCACCACCTCGGGCTGCAGGTCGCTCACTATTTTTGATGATGGTGTCGGCATGGGCGCCCATCGCATTGACGAGGGATGGTTGATGATCGGCTCCTCCAAGAAAGCCAACCGAAGCTCCACTGCTTTAGGACGCCTGCCGGTTGGAGACAAAGGGTTGGGCCGTCTCGCTGCCTTGCGTCAAGGTGATCGCGTCACGCTCAAGACGCGCCCGGTGGACGAACCTGGAGTGGAATACGTCCTCTCGATCAACTGGAAACTGTTCGACAAGGCGCGCACCGTTGAAGAAGTCTCTTTTACCCCTCAAAAACACCATACGAAGCGGAAGCCCGGCAGCGACATCGTCATCCACGATTTGCGGAGAGCCTACGGAAGAAAAGAGGTCGAAAGATTGGCGAGGGAACTTATCCTTCTCGCGGATCCCTTCGACGATGCATTGGGGTTTCGTCCAACGCTTATCGCACCGGAGTTCTCGGACATTGAGCAGCAGGTGCGGCATGCATACTTCGAGGACGCTGAGTATTGCGTGACAGCAACCCTCGACCAACAGGGCTGTGCTGAGGCCTGGTTAACGGACTGGCAGGGGCGCTCGCTTGCGCACGCTGCGCACGATGAGCTGACCAAGATGAGGTATCGGACGCCTGAAGCGCGATTCCAACTCTGGGTCTTCCTACTTAACTCGCAGACATTCTCGACCCGTAAGTCATCGGTCTCCCAAGTGCGAGAATGGCTTTCCGTCGTGGGTGGTGTCCATATATATCATCGCGGTCTGCGCGTGAAACCATATGGTGATCGAGACAACGACTGGCTAGAAATGAATCTCGCTCGGGTACGGAGCCCAGAGGAACGTCCGTCCACCAATACATCCATCGGCCGAGTCACCGTTATCGATCCCAGCAACAAGCTGGTACAGAAAACGGACAGAATCGGCTTCATCGAGGATGACGCCTTCTTGGAGTTGAGACGCTTTGCTATCGACGCTTTGGCATGGATGGCAAAAGTACGATTAAGGGAAGCTGAGAAAAAGAGGGAGCAGGCCAGGAAAGCCTCCCCACAACACGTCGAGGACGCCAAAGTTCAGATCGACAAGATCATCGCCGAAAACGTCCCATTACCGGCGCGCTCGAACGTTGAGCAGGCCGTAAGAGAGTATGAGATTGTGCGGGATCGCGAAGTGAGGGCGCTACGAGAGGATCTGCAACTGTATAGAACCTTGGCAACGGCAGGGGTAACGTCGGCAGTGTTTGCCCATCAGACGAGCAAACCACTTACCAGTATAGGCCGCTACACTAACTTGATTGAGGGCGTTGGACGCCGGCTATTAGGAAACGATTACGCGGCTGCCTTGGAGAAACCTGTGGCAGGCCTCCGTCAATCAGCGGAGGCCCTGAAAAGCCATGTCCTCCTACCCCTACACCTCCTCCGACGGAACAAGAGGCGGTTTGAAGTCGTTAATGCTCATGACGTCGTCGATGGCGTCGTGACGCTCTTCCAACCTTTCCTCGACGATGCAGACATTGATGTCAGGTGCGACTTGCTGCCTGGCGAACAGCATATCTACGGGAGCGTCGCCCTTCTCGAAGCGATTCTGGCCAACATGCTGATGAACGCCATCAATGCCTTCACTGAGGTCGATGGCGCGCGTCTTCAAGGACGTCAGGTTGTCATTCGGACAGAGCTAGCGGGCCAGACACTGCTGCTCCGCGTTATGGATAATGGATTGGGAATCGCCATGGACTTGGAGGAGATATGGATGCCTGGAAAGACAACAATTGATGAGGGAACGGGATTCGGCTTGACAATCGTGAAGGACTCTGTGGCGGATCTTAACGGCAAAGTCTACGCCAAAGCGCATGGTAAATTGGGAGGGGCCGAATTCATTGTCGAGTTGCCGCTCACGAAAGGATAGGTGATTCATATGGTCGCGGAAGTCTTCCCGGCACTGCCCGATTCGGATGAGGCGATGACGATCGCCATTGTCAACGACGATCCCGAGGAAGCCAACCTTGCACAGATGGAGATCGTAGAGGCGGGTTATCAGCCCCTCCTCATCGGTGGCTCCTACCAACGCGTCGACGATTTGGCGACCATCATTGCCCGCGACGCGCAAGGCGCTTTCTGCGACCATCGGCTCAGTTATCATGGGTTCGCCAATTTCAACGGGGCCAGCCTTGTTGCATCGCTTTATGACTTGAAGATACCTAGTGTCCTTGTGACGCAGTTCACCATGGACATAGATAATTCGATCAGACTATGGAGGCGCAAGATACCGGCGCTCCTGAAGCGCACTGAGACTAACCCATCCAGCATCAAACAAGGTATACAGGCGTGTCGTACTGAACTTCGGGGCGTTATTGCTTCCTCGCGGAAAGCATACCCGTCATTGATTCGGGTCGAGGCTATTCGCAAGATAGACCATGAAAAAACCGTGGACGTGATTGTCCTGAATTGGGATCCACATCAGGCCGTCAGCTTCCCGCTCAAGCTCGTCCCAGAAGAGTTGCGGAGTAAGATCGTCCGAGATGCGCGTCTGTTCGCTGATGTCAACATTGGCGCCACTAATGGCTCTGAACTTTTCTTCGAGAACATTATGCTGGCGCCAGATCCGGATCCGAACGATGGCCTTGCCTGAACTTATCATCCTCGACGTTGGTCACGGAAACTGCGCACTACTGCGTGATACTGAGGCAATCACGATCATTGACTGCGCGCCAGGGCCAACCTTGATCGACACACTCGATGATTTAGGCATCCACGAGATCGAGCATGTGCTCCTGTCGCATGCGGATACCGACCATATCGGAGGGATTGCAGGACTATTGCGGAACGCTCGGCTTGTGGTCCGTAACATATACGTCAATGCGGATGCTGCGAAGACGACTCGCTCGTGGTACGACTTCCGTATCGCTGTGCGAGAAGCACGCGAACGGTCCGGAACACGGGTTCATACGGCGCTGACAACGACACAAAGTCGCCTGCTTGTCTCGGGTGAGGTCACGATAGAGGTCCTCGCTCCTCTGCCTGAACAAATCCTGGGAGGATCAGGGGCGAGAGGCGTTGACCGAAGGCGGCTCGACACTAACTCCGTCTCAGTCGTGATCAGGCTCGTGCATCGTGACCACGGGATCGCTTTGCTTCCAGGCGACCTTGATGCAGGAACCCTCGACGGGTTACTAGCCGCGGCTACCGACCTGACAGCTAGTCTCCTCGTCTTTCCACACCACGGAGGTCGGCCCGGCCGTTCCGACAGCAGGATTTTCGCCGAGCGCCTGAGCGAGGTCGTACAGCCACGCCTGGTTATCTTTTCGATTAGCCGCGAACGGTTTAAGAATCCACAGCCGGACATTGTCCAGGGTATCCGCCGTGCGATTCCAGAGGCGCATATCCTATGTACTCAACTATCTCAACGCTGCGCGGCCCTGCCTCTTGCTAATGCTATCTTCGACCACCTAACTCCGCTGGCGGCACAAGGTCGCGCGCTCGGCAGCTGTTGTGGAGGAACAGTTGTTGTGCGAATCGATGGGGCGAACACGAACTATACTCCGTTAGCACGCGCCCATCGCGGCTTTATCCGCGGGCAAGGTGTTCCTACACCGCTATGCTTGCGTCAATACTTTTAGTGCGTCTTGATAAAAACGCTGGGGCGCGCATTAATAATCGTGAGCGTTGCTGACATGGCAGAACTGGGAGAGCAGGCACGCGTTATGCCGACTAGGGGTGGGAGTGGGAGTGGGAGTGTAGAACAAACAACCCATTCCCTTACCACGCTCCTTCGGCGCGATCTACCTCACCTATTTCAAGAAGCCGAGACGCAACTCAGCGATTTTCATGCATGCATGCATGCATGGGAACGACGTGCTTGCGTTACAAGAGCTCCTGCGCAAACTCTGGATGGCACGCCATTATTACCACCAGATACTCGACTGCGCTACATTGCTCATGAGGCAGTTTTCGCCTACCTCCTTTCAGCTGTCTTCTTGGAAGCCTTGAACCAAGGCATGGGACTACGATGCACGACGGCCGACCTCTATGGGGCCGTTCCAGAACTTGCCGCATACGACTGGTTTCAACCTTCGCATGACTCGTGGTGCGATCTTCATACTACATTAGTCGTTTGCCCATTGTGGCCTATTCCAATGGACTTAGCGAGTGATGTATACCAAGAATCTCTCACCCGCGAAGAGAAAAGGATGCTAGGGCAGTATTATACCCCCCGAGATATTGCACGACATCTGCTTTCACAGGCTGGATATGTACAAGGGGGCATAACAATCGAGCGTTGTACTGTTCTTGATGTGGCCACCGGCTTCGGTATTTTTCTTGCCGAGGCAACTAAACGGCTACTAGACGTGACAAAACTGACTCACTTGAGCCTATCCGACATCCTGGATCTCCTTGGGCGAAGTTTGCACGGCTACGACGTGCAACCGTTCGCTATTATTGCGACCAAGCTGCACCTCTTAGCCACCGTGATCCATGAGTTGGATTTGGATAGTGTCTCTGTTGCGCTCATGCTTAAGCACATACGCTTCTCGGGTATCCATGTCGGCGATACGTTAGCGGGAGAGCTTCAAGCCGCCGATAACCCCATCTATTTCGTTGTCGGCAACCCTCCCTATGGAGCCTGCCGCCCAGGTCCCCATCTCGACCGTTATAAGGATGCGCTGTCTGGTCGTGCCAATCTGTACCAACTCTTTCTCTACTATGCCGTGAGGCGCTGCGCCGAAGGAGGCATGATAGCCCTCCTTGTCCCAGAATCGATGCGTTCGGGGCAGTACTTCCATTCACTGCGGCGGTTTCTCACTCAGGAGACAACGCTTGTAGCCGTAACTGACCTTTTAGACCGTAGCAACATCTTTATCGGCGTGGAACAAGGCGTCCATATCCTGAGCGTTCGCAAAGAAAAGCTGCGGCTTTCCACTGGTCACGAAACTGTCACCGTCATGCAGGCAACCAGTACGGTGGCTGTTGCTACAAGCGAAACGATGACGGTACCTCATCGGCATGTGCAGGCAGGTGAGGACCATGCATACGTGTATCTGAAGGCCGCAAGCACCGACCTGTACGCGCTACTTGCCCGGCTGCGCGATGAACTACCTCCGCTACCACGTATCACGCTCGATACTCATACCGGTCCTTTTGTATGGAATCAGCATAAGGAAGGACTTGTTTCGGAGGAGGTTGGCGCCGTGGACAGACAGCTATTCTATCCCATTATCTACGCGCCGTGCGTGCATCGTTATAAGTTTGTGTTCCCTCCCGAAGCAACGTTCATTCCATGCCAGCAACGCTTGTACGCGCGGCATTCAGCGTCCTTGCGTCGTCTGACGCGTACAGGGCCTAGTCTTGTCTTACAACGCACGACATCGCGTGAGCAGATCCGCCGTCTAGTTGCGACGCTCATACCTGCCCCATTCACAAAGGACCATAATGGCTATCTCGTCGAGAACCACGTCAACTACATCTCTTGTGCTACAAGCAACGGCGATGCAGTGCCACTACTATATGTACTAGGCATCCTTAACTCGCAGATTCTCAACATGTACTTCTCGTCCATCAACGGAAACACGCACGTCTCCGCGTACGAGCTAGGACTTCTACCGATCCTCTACGATGAGGATGCCGGCCTTGAGGATATCGTCGCGCGACGCCTACAGGCGGAGGGAGTTGAGGCAAACGCGCTCGATGAGGACATTGACGAGCAGGTTGCTCGCATCTACGGCCTCTCGGACGCCGATATCACATTGGTCGCTGCTCATCATGACACGTATCATAAGGAGGCAAAACGCCCTTGATGGGGACTGGATAACAGTGGCTGTCGTGCCTTCTATTCCCGCTCTCCGTCCGCAGCTCCCGCTCTCCGTCCGCAGCGCCAACCTATTCGCCGCTGTCGACGTAGTCGTGGGGGACGCGCGGGGCAATGCCGCACAGCACCTCGTAGGCGTTGGTTCCGACCAGCGCGCCGATGTCGTCGGCGCCGATCGTTTCCTGCCCCTGCCGGCCGATGGCCACGACCTCGTCGCCCACGGCGCCCGGCGCATCCGTCAGGTCGAGCACCGTCTGGTCCATGCAGACGCGCCCCGCGATGGGGCAACGCCGGCCGCGCACCAACATGTGCCCGCGGTTAGAGAGCAGCCGCGGCAGCCCGTCGCCGTAGCCCAGCGGAACCAAGCCCAGGACGCTCTCCCGCGCGGTGCGGAAGGTACCGTTGTAGCTGACTCCCGCTCCTGGCGGCACCCTCTCCACGCGCACCAGCCGCGTGGAGAGGGTCATCACCGGGCGCAATCCGTCCGGGTCGGAGCCAGAACCCATCCCTGACCCTGGCCTGGCGCCTGGCCCCGCGGGATGATAGCCGTAGAGCGCGATACCAGGGCGGACCAGGTCGAAGCGCGCCCCTGGTAGTTCCAGCACGCCGCCGCTGTTGGAGGCGTGCAGCAGCGGGATAGGCGTCCCGCGCGCCCGTACCCCGTCGACGATCTCCCGGAACAGGGACAGTTGCGCGCCGGCCGAGCCGTCGTGGGGCGTCTCCGAGGCGGCGAAGTGGGTGTAGACGGCTTCGAGGGTCAGGTCGGGCAGCGCGGCCAGCGCGGCGACCTCGTCGACGGCGCGCTGGGCGGGGATGCCGAAGCGGTTGAGTCCCGTATCGACCTCGACGTGGACGCGCGCCACCACGCCCACCCGGCGCGCCACGGCGGCAAGCTCCACGGCCATGCCAAGCGAGCCGACCCCAACCGAGAGCTCGTGCGCTACGGCCGTGGCATACTCTTCGGGGAAAGTGGGCGCGATCAGCAGCAACGGGGCGGCGATCCCGGCGCGACGCAAGGCGACACCCTCGTCGGCGGTTGCCACGGCCAGCCAGGAGGCCCCGGCGGCGAGGCAGGCCCGCGCCACGGGCACGGCGCCATGGCCGTAGGCGTCGGCCTTGAGCACGGCCATCACCCCCACGCCTGGCCCGACAATGCGTCGCACCAGCCGCACGTTGTGGCCCACGGCGTCGAGGTTGACCGTGGCGCGCGTGCCGCGCCGGCTGCCCACCATAGCCCACGCCAGCACGCCCGCCTCATCGACCGTGGTCACGTTGCTTCCTGTTCCTTCCCCCTGTTGCGATAATGAGCATTGCTTCCAGCATATCGCGATACAGCCTTCCACGTCGCAAGGCAGCACACGGGGACACGGGGCGGGTGTACCCCACGATAGTGAGCGCCGCCTGACCATGAATGGTCATGGCAGGGCACGGACCCTGAAGGGTCTCCACAAGCTCGTCAGCGGGCGCATACCCGGCGGGCGCGGGGCTCCCCCAGCCGACCTTTTAAGGTCCGTCCCTGCCGTGACCTTTTAAGGTCAGGCTGTAGCACGCTCGCGTGCGGGGCGCTACCGCGCCGGTACCGCGAGGCGCGCGGCCCGACCCCAAAAGGGTCAGGCCGCGCGCCTCACAGGGATCAACGGGACGATGCTTGTCACACCGGCCGATGCGTCGGGCAGACGGCCTGGTGGGCGCCCACGCCGCTTCAGGCCGCGGAGCCCACGGCGGCCGGGCTCAGCACGGGATCGACCTCGGCCACGAGGGGACCGTCCGCGTTGAGTGTCACCACGAGCGTGCCGCGCCGTGTCCTGATGCGTGCGCCCAGATCGATCCGCGCAGAGGCCCCCGGCGCCAGCGTGAGGATGCTCTTGCCCGGCGCGCTTCCGAGCGCCCCGCTCAAGGACACGGACACGGACACGCGCACACGCGCCGTACCCTGGTTGAACAGGTCGACCGTGGTGTGGGCGGCGCTCAGCGTGAGCCTATAGCCCGCGCTCAGCGCGTCTACCCCGTGCGTCGCACCGACCGCGCGGGTCTTTCCGTGCGCCAGGAGTCGCCCCACCGCGCGGCTGCTCACGATCGGGATATCGCTCTGCACGTCCACGCCGACGAGCGGGTATCCCGCCACCAGCGTGCCCAGGCGCTCTGTGACCGTGCCGTGCGGCGCCACCGCCACGCCCACGACCTGCTGGTCCGCCACGCCCGTGGGTCCACCACTGCTGTAGAGGCGCAGGCGGACCACGGCCGGCACGTCGAACGGGTTGCGCAGCACCAGATCCTCGCTCACGGCAGGCTGAGCGGTGCGGCCGCGCGCCGCGGCGACCGCTGTGCGCCCAGCCGACGCGGCGAAGAATCGCTCCGTGCTCGATCCGGCTGGGCGCGGCCCCACGTACAGCATCCCCGCGGCCGGGTCAGCGTTGGCCGTGACGAAGGGGTGCGTGCCGGGCACGTACACCAGTGTGGCCCGCGCGAGGCCGCCCCGCGTGCGCACCGTGGCCGGTTGGAGCGCGCCGCTCGTCGCCGAGAGCGCGACCGGCACGCCGGCGCCGACGGGCGCGCCCGAGGCGTCGACGACTCGGATTGTGACGGGCACGCTGAGCAGCCCGTCAGGGCGTCGCGTCGTCCCGCCCCTGCGCATGGTCACGAAGTCGGGGTCGCCGCCGCGCACCGTCAGGCGCACCCGCGCCGTATGCGTGCGCCCGCCCTGCTGCCGCGCGACGACGGTCAAGGTGTAGGTCCGTGGTCGCAGGGTGGAGGGAACCTGCACGCGCAGGACAGGGGCGGCCAACCCCACGGGCTGGGCGAACAGGTTGACCTGCGGGAGCGAGGGCGTGGCCAGCACGCCCGCGGGCGTCTGGACGCTCAGGGCGACGACGTCGGCCGGGCCGTGCGTGGCCGCGCCGGCGCAGCGTCAACGGCGCCGTGACGTAGCCGCCCGGAACCGTGCTGGCCCCTCCCGCCGCGATGCTGAAGTCGGGCTGTGTCCTGGCCGTGGTGGCGGCGACAGGAGGCGCGGGGACCGCCCGGCTCTCGCGCCCCGTGAGGTCGTAGTCGGAGACGCTGGCCGTGTAGCGCGCGCCCTGCTCGGTCTCGTTGAGGGCGAAGCTCTGGCTCGGCCCGAGGTCGAGCACGTACTCCTTCCCAGCAGGCATGGCGCTGGTGCGGTAGTGCAGCCTGTAGCCGGCGATGATGCCGGCATGGGCGGGCGGCGCCCACATCACGGTGAGCTGCCCGTGGCCCTCCGTGGCCGTCACGGCGCGCGGCGGCTCGGGATGGAGCGGCTGCACCACCCGCACCACGCCGCGGCTGTAGCCGTTGACCGGGCTGTCCGTGCCGTTGTTGAGCGTGGCGTAGACATAGTAGGTCCCCGCGGGCAGGGCGCTGGTGTCCCAGCTGTAGCTCCACTGACCGTTGTGGACGGGGACGCTATCGCTGATGAGCTGGCCCGCGTAGTTGGGCGCCGTCGTGCGTCCGAACGAGACCGTGGGCGCCGTGGTGTAATAGAGCGACAGGGTGTTCTCGCCGCTCGCGCCGCGCAGCGTGCCGGCCAGCGTGGCTATCGGGTTGGTCGCCAGCGTCTGGCGCACAGCTGGCGCGGTCACGGCCAGGGTTGGCGTCGGGGGCGTGCCGTAGGCGGCGAAGCGATAGCCCTCACCGCCATGCAGGTTGCCGATGGTGACGTGCCACAGGCCGGGCTGAGGATGGGGCAGGGCCAGGGCCACGCCGCCGATGTACCCGCCGCCCAACGGCACTGAACCGCGGGTCTGTGTAGCGGACGAGGCCTGGAAGACGCTGTTGCCGGCTCCGGGGCGCGCGGGCGTATAGACCGTGCCGTCGGGGGCGGTCAGGGTCAGGGTGGGCGCGCCGCGCCGCCACTCCAGCCCGATCAGTGTCGTCGTCTGGCCGGGGAGCACGCGGACCGAGAAGACGGTCTGCCGGGCGTGCAGCGGGGCGGCAAGCACCGCGACGCGCCGGATGGTCCGCTCCCCGTTGGGCAAGGTGGTGATCAGGTAGGCCGTGTTGTTGAGCGTGTCGTAGGGTTGGTAGTCGCCCGTGTTGTTGAGCGTATAGTGGTCGTCCTTGTCGACGAAGATGCCCACCCTGAAGGGGATCCCGCAGACCCGGGCGTAGAGCTCGGCCTTGAGGCCAAGGACTTTACTACGACTGCCCTTTCTGGAAAACTTGCCGATCTGCGCATCGGCGCCGGCCTGCAGGTCGCAGGGAGGCACGCTAAAGTACCACCAGCCGCCGAAGGCTGCTTGCGGCGCCTGGCCCTCGATAGCCGCGGTCGCCGCGAGTTCGGGGCCACTGCCGTCGACCCACACGTGGAGGTAGCCAAAGCCCTGGATACCGACGTACTTTCCTTCGCGCGGGTAGAATCCCGCCCGGACGGACGCCGCGGCGTAGAGGCCGGTCGAGGTCGACGCGTCGATCTTCTGGCCGAACGTCTGCGGCTTGAGCGTGCTGGCCAGGACCGTGCTCCGGCCGCCGAATGTGGGCGGCGTGAAGGTCATGATGCTCTCGCAGACGTGGTCGTTCGCCGGCCTTTGCTTGCCATTCGCGTCGGTATAGGTCGGCGCGACCAGCCGCACGCAGACGCCGCCCGCGATGGTGATAAAGTCGAAGAGCTTGCCCGTGGCGCCCAGGCCAAAGTTGGCGTCGCTGGAGACAGCGGCCCTCCCTGTGCCTTTAAACAGGAAGTGGTCGTCGGTCTGGATGGTCAGGCCCAGGTGGACCGTGTAGCGCGGATGGCCGATGTCGCCGAAGATAGTGATGCCGCCGCTGATCGAGGTGATGACGAGCGGGGTATCGTAGATGGGGATGCCGATGCCCGGAATCTCCACGTCGAGCTCGGCCCGCCGCAGGCTGGAGGGGTGGTTGGGCCCGATCGAGCCAATCTCGACCAGCACGTGCAGCCCGCCGAAGCGACTCAGGTAGATGGAGCCGGCGCCGATGAAGTCGTAGCTGAACTTGTCGTGGTCGTCGTAGAACATGATGGTGGCCGAGGCCTCGATGATGAAGCCGCCCGCGTCGATGATGGGCAGCTTGACGGCGCCGCCGCAGCCCGTGACGCTCAGGGTGTGCCCGTCGTACCTGATGCCTTCCAGCACGAGGTTGCTCTGGAAGATCGGCAGTTCGAGCCTGGCCTTTTCGACGGTGAACGCCCGGCCATGGAAGCCCAGTCCCAGAGCGGTCAGCTTCACGTCGGCGATGGATAGGTTGAACGGCACGCCCGGTTGCATGAGGTCACCCTCCAGCGTCCCGTCGGGATGCAGGGCCAGTCCGGCTAGCCTGGACGGGAGGTCAAAGAGCGCGAGCCTGGCGCCGAGCTTGGCGGGGAGCTCCACTCTGATCTTGCTGGCCATCAGCGCGCCCGGACTCAGGGTCAGCCCCCCGATGCCCACCGTCGCCCCCGCGACCGAGAAGCCCTCCACGATGGCGTCGGACGGGATCGTCACTTGGGCGACGGAGCCGTCGGGCCGGATGCCCATCTCGGAGAACGGGACGCTGGTCAGCGACACGCGCAGGACCCGCGGGAGTTGTAGATGCGCCGAAACGACACGCAGCCCCGCGTCGTCGAGTAGGCCCTTGTCCGCCACGACGGAGAACCCGTCCAGGACGATGCCGAGGGCGGGCAGAGCGAGCGGTAGGGACGGCTGGTTAGCGCCGTCGACGGCGAGGCTCGCGAGCACAGGGGCCGGCCCGACGAGCGTGAGGTCGCCTGGCGGGCTCAGCGTGACGTTGGTCACCTGACCGTTGCTGGCGCAACCCGTCGCATCGAGCTTCCAGCCGCCGACGGTGCGATGGAAACCGGTGCAGGGCGCCGCCGTGGCCGTGTTCGTCGCCGTGGCCGTGGCCGTGGCCGTCGCCGTGGCCGTGGCCGTGGCCGTGGCCGTCGTCGTCGCCGTCGCCGTCGGGCTCAGCGTCAGCGCCGGGCTCGGCGTCGCCGTGGCCGTGTTCGTCGCCGTGTTCGTCGCCGTGGCCGTGGGGCTCGGCGTCAGCGTCGCCGTGCTACAATATGGCGGATTGGTCATGGTGCATACCGTTGGCGTCGCCGTGGCCGTGGGGCTCAGCGTCGCCGTGTTGGCTAGGGAAGACGCCGGCGCGATGGCCTGTCCCCGATAATCTCCCGAGCCCGTCGTCGTGGTGTCCGTCAGCGTGCGGGGTCGCACGGAAGATTGTGCGGGCGGCGCGGTCCCGTACGTCTGCTCGAGCAGGGACAGGTTGCGTACGCCGAGGGCGTGGCCCAGCTCGGCCCGACCACGAACCGTGGACAGCAGCGATCGCAACACCGTGAGCTGGATGTGCGACGCAGGCGCGCGCCCACCAAGCGGGCGCGCCGACTCCGCCGCGCCCGCCGGACCCACCGGCAGCGCCAGCACGGACCCCCGCGCCAGGCGGCTGGCGGCTGGCAGTGGTGATGCGGCAGCGGCGCCGGGTACGCCGGTGCCCAGGCCGGCCAGCAAAACCACGCCGACCAGCATCAGGTGTGCGAGGCGCGACAGTGAGCCCCGACCACCTCTATATCTGTACGATGTTCGCGACGACGTACCTATCATGGCTGCGTTCCTCTCAGGATGGCACTATCACATTACGTAGGTATTCCGGTCGGATAGGGGTATTGAGGGGGAATCGCCTGTCAGCGATGACGCGGCGTCTGGATGAGGTGTCCCCGACCATTGATGGTGAGGCGCACTATCTCCGTCACCCCCTTGGATGCGGCGGAGGGCGGGGTGGTGAGGGCGAGGGCTCCTCCGCCAGCAGCGATCCGACCCGCTGGACCTGCGCCATCGTTGCCGCCCGCGCCAGGTCAAGCGGCGGCATCACCCTCAACTGCTCCAGCAAGCCCAGGAGGTCCGCCTGCATCCACAGCTCCACCGGGCAGCCCCCCTCAAACCGGCCGATCACCACCCCCGTTAGTGTGGCCGGCCAGCCCGGCGGCGCCAGCCGCACCAGCAGGCCCGAGAAGCTGCCCTGCACCTCCAGCCTGGTCACCACCGTCTCGCCCGCCGCCACCTGCTCCAGGATTGTCCAGCGCGCATTGGGGACCGCCGCCCGAAATGCCGCCAGCAGTTCGCGCAGGCGCTCCCGCACTGGCGCGCCGGGGACAACCGGGGACCGCTGACCACGCTGGTCGAGGGGCTCGTGATAGGTGGGCGAGGCCAACAGTTCGTTGAGGACGGCCAGGTTGCCCCGGTTACAGGCCTCCTCCACCACGCGACGAACCATCGCTGCGTTCGCGGCCGCGCGCCGCTCCCGCTGGGCCGCTGTCTGGCGCCGCGTCCCTGGCATCCGTCCTCCCCTTCCCGGCGTTCCCCCGCCGTGGCGACCGGTCCGCTACGATCGCTCCAGGCGTCGCCAGGCGTCTACCGTGCAGTCTGGGCTTTCTCCGGCGCTCCGGCAACACGCAAGGCACAGTTTCGGGCACGCAAGCGGGTACGTATTGCAGGGATGGAAACCATCATGCCGCCTCAGCATGTGCTATCCTCAACGTAGATGGCGCAGCAGTCCCCGCAGACCCCCATGGCCCCGTAGACCCAAGGCGATGCGGCACAGCCTCGGTGGGATGATATATGCCTACCTTGCGTCTGAAAAGGATGCGACACATGTGTGTCTTTGCCGTCCTGTTGGACCTCCGTCGCTTCGCCATCCGAGCCATTCGCGGATGGGCTACCGCGGACCACCGCTGTCCGAGGACGAATGACGTCCCGCGTAGGGCGCCTGTCATCTGGTCACGTCCCGACCTCCGGAGGGCCAGGGGTTGACCACGTGGACGCCGTCTCATTTCGGCGCGCTGCTCCAGGCCTTGCGCACCGCCGCCGGGCTGACCCAGGAGTCCCTGGCCGAGCGGGCGCGCCTGAGCAAGCGCGGCCTTCAGGATCTGGAGCGGGGGTCCGTCAGACGCCGCGCCGGGACACCGTCGAGCTGCTCGCCACCGCCCTGGGCCTCGGTGCGGCGGATCGCGCGGCGCTGTTTGCCACGGCCCGCCCCCAGCCGGGCACTGTGGCTCGCCCCGACCATGCACCCCTGTTCGCTGACGATGCCCTGGTACCGCTGGTGGGACGGGAGCGCGAGTTGGAGCTGCTCGACCGCTTCCTGGCCGGGGAGCGCACGCCGCCGGGGCCGGCGTCGGTGCTGCTGCTGGCGGGCGAGCCGGGCATTGGCAAAACCCGCCTCCTGCAGGCCACCGCCCTGCGGGCCATCGCCCGCGGCTGGTGCGTGCTCGTGGGCGGCTGCCAGCGACGTGGCGGCCAGGAGCCCTATGCGCCGCTACTGAAGGCGCTGGCCCACCACCTCCAGGCCGCGGGGCCGATCGAGCGACGCGCCGCCCTCGCGGGGTCCGCCTGGCTGGCGCGCCTGCTGCCCGAACTGGCGGAGGACCTGGAGCCGCCGCGGACCGGGATCCTCGCCCCCGAGCAAGAGCGCCGGCTGATCCACGCGGCGGTGGCCCGCCTGCTGGCCAATGTAGCGGGGCCTGCAGGTACCCTGCTGGTGCTCGACGACCTGCAGTGGGCCGGCCCGGACGCCCTTGACCTGATCTGCACACTGGCGCGCGGCGCCCCGGCGACGCTACGGCTGGTGGGCGCCTACCGCGACACGGAGGTGCAGCCGGCGGACCCTCTGGGCCTGCTGCTGGCCGACATGGCCCAGGCTGGTCTGGCCCGGCAGCACTCGCTCGGGCCCCTCGCGGCGGATGAAGCGGTGGCGCTGCTCGAGGATCTGCTGCTGGACGCGGCCGCGGGGGAGCGCGGACGGGTCGAGGAGGTGCTGCGGCGCACCGGAGGCATCCCCTTCTTCCTGGTCAGCTACGCGCAGGCCCTGCAGTAGGGCAGTGCGGAGGGGGTGCCGTGGGACCTGGCGCAGGGGGTGCGGCAGCGGGCGGCGGTGTTGCCGGAGGCCGCGCGGCTGGTCCTGGGAGCGGCGGCGGTGGTGGGGCGGCGCGCGTCGCGTGGCGTGCTGGCTGCCGTGGTGGGGCAGCCGGAGGAGACCGTGCTGGCGGGACTGGAGGCAGCCTGTGGGGCGCGCCTGCTGCTGGAGGACGACGATGACGCGTATGTCTTCGCCCACGACCTGATCCGCGAGGTGGTGGAGGCCGATCAGGGGGCAGCGCGGCGGGCGGTGTTGCACCGGCGGGTGGCCGAGGCGCTGGAAGGCGACCCTGGGGGCGCCTCGCCGGACCTGCTGGCCTACCACTTCACCCGAGGCGGCGACCGTGACAAAGCCGTGCGGTACCTGGAACTGGCCGGCGATCGCGCCTGGGACGAGCGGGCGTATGCGGCCGCGGAGGACCGGTACGGTGAGACGCTGGAGCGCCTGGAGCGCCTCGGGCGCGGCCTGGATGCGCTCCGTGTGCGGGAGAAGCTGGGCGAGGTGCTGTACTGGGCAGGGCGTTACGAGGCAGCGCTCGGGGTGCTGGAGCAGGCCGCGGAGAGCTACGCCGCCGCTGGTGACCTAGAGGGCCTGGCGCGTGTCACGGTGACGATTGGGTTGTCGCCCGCGCTGGTAGCCACAACGCTCACGGGCGGCGCGCGGATCACAGCGCTGCTCAATCGCCTCGAGCGTGGCGGCATATCTCCCCCGCTCCTGGCGGCGCTCCACGAGGCGCTGGGCCTGCGGCTGTTCACAGCCGGCGAGTACGAGGCTTCACTGGCCGCCAGCGAACGGGCGGCGATGCTCGCGCGTGCCTGCGGCGACGATCGCACCCTGGCGCTGGCCGAGCGGAATCGAATCAACATCCTCCAGATGTTAGGACGGCTCGGGGACGCGCTGCAGGTCGGCCAGACGGCGCTGCCGCTGGTAGAGACGATTGGCGATCCGCAGCGTCTCGTGTGGCTGCTCACCGATCTGGCCTATATCCATACCCTGCGGGGCGCCTTCGCCACGAGCAGGCGCTACACCGATCGCGCGCTCGCGCAGGCCGAACAACTAGGGAATCCCGCGGATCTGTCGTTCGCCCTGGCCATCGGCAGCTGGCTCGCCGTGCTGAGTGTCGATTGGCCGCGCGCCCGCGCCGACCTGGATCGGGTCACGTCCGTGAGCAGCTTGACCGACCGTTCGTGGTACTCCTCCTACCCCCCGATCTTCCTGGCACGCCTGTCCCTGACTCAGGGCGAGTGGACGGCCGCGACCGTAGCGGTGCAGGAGGCGCTCGCCCTAGCTCAAGGGAGCGGCGACCTGCAGGCACGACGCTGGGCCTCTACCACGATGGCCGAACTCGAGATCCTAGAGGGTCGCGCCGAGGCGGCGAGGGAATGGCTCGTCCCGCTGCTCGACCGGCCCGGCCTGGAGGAGTGCGACGTGACGGTGCTCTTGCCGGCGCTGGCCTGGGTGCACCTGGAATGGGGACAGGTGGACGAGGCGGCGGAGGCCGTGGAGCAGGCGCTCCGGCGTGCCAGGTCCGAGGAGATGCATCTGGTGTTGGTGGAGGCGCTGCGGGTGCGGGCGCTAGTCGCGCTGCGCCGGGAGCAGTGGGACGAGGCGGCGCGCAGCCTGGAGGAAGGACTGGCGCTGGCGCGGGCCATGTCCTATCCCTACGCCGAGGCGCGGCTCCTGCTGGTGTACGGTGAGGTGCACGGCCAGAAGCGGGAGCTGGCGGCCGCGCGGGCGCGGCTGGAGGCGGCGCAGGTCCTCTTCGCGCGGCTCGGCGCACGGATGGACAGCGAGCGCGTCGAGCGGGCTCTGGGCACGCTGTCTCAAAACGACGGGCTGGGGTGTTATGAGACGGTGGTGAGCGACGCGCAGTAGGCATCGATCCAGGCCGTGCTCCCCCCGCCCGCTCGCACGGGGCGGCGCCGGGCCGACGACCGGCGCACCCTGGAGGCCATCCTGTATCAGCGGCGCACGGGCTGCGCCTGGGCTGCCCTGCCGGCGGCGTATGGGGACGAAGCGACGGCGCACCGACGGCTGCGGCAGTGGCAAGCGGCCGGCCGGTGGGAGCGGATCGCGGCGCTGGCGCAGGAGCCGCCGACAGCGGGGCACGGGCGGGACGGCGGTCTGGGCACGCCGGACGCGGCGACGAGCATCCGGCGCCGCGGCAGCGTCCGCTCGGGTGAGTATTGAGACAGTGTGCTCGGTGAGACCGGACCGCGTGGCGGTCTGGGGCCGAACACGGTGATGCTGCGCATGAAAGATTGCTCTGGCTAGCACAGCTCTTGCACGGTCGCGTGGGAAGACGGATATGGCCCGCTAGACCACGGATGACGATAGATCGGCCGCCGCTTACGGACGCCGACAGGGGGACAGATGACGACAGCGACCTCGATGCGCAAGACGATAGACGCCGTCCATGACTTTCCGGACCCGGCCGAGCGTCAGTCGGACATCCTCCGGGCGCCGATTCAGGGGCGCTACCAGTACCGCGTTCGCATCTACGAAGGGGACGGACCGGGCCAGACTCCCGCGATCGCCGTGGTCGTCGTGACCGACGCGACGCCAGGGCACGAGACGAAAGACATGGCGTGGCTGAGCAACTATGCTCCGCGCCTGGCGCCGGCGGTGCTGCGCGCGCACTTGCCGGCGGCTACGGCGTTCTACTGGATCACGCCGTCCGTCTTTGTCCAGGGCCTGCCGCAACCTGCGGGCGAGGTCTTCGAGCAGACCCGCTTCACCGTCTTCGGCGACCGCCAGGTCGGCTACGACGAGCGGCCGCGCCCAAGCCAGTCCCCGGCGCTGGAGACCCAGGCGGCGATCCGTTCGCGCCCCGACGTGGAGGCGCTGATCGGTGAGCGGCTCGACGAGTGACGAGTGACGAGTGACGAGTGACTAGAACTGCTAGCCGCCCACCGCTTAATTCCCATCTAATCGTATCGGGTTTGTCATCTATCTCCTGTAACGGTTACTATGGGGGTGGGGTGCGACCAACGACGACGGGGGAGATAGGGGATGGCGTGTCCTGGTTGGTAGCGGCGTGGCAATACATCACCGGCCACTGGGGCGAATACAGCGGCGCATTGCTGCTGCACCTCTGGTATGTCGTACGCGCCCTTGCCGCCGGGACGGTCATCTCCGTCCCTCTGGGCATCCTGGCGGCGCGCAGTCGGCTGGTGTCGTTCGCCGCCATCAACTTCTTCAGCACGATTCGCGCGATCCCCAGCCTGGCCATCCTCTTCCTGGCCTATCCGTTTCTCGGTTTGGGAGAGGGTCCCGCGCTGGTGGCCCTGATCGTGCTGGCCTGCCCGCCTGTCCTGATCAATACGGCCGCGGGTTTCAGCAACCTGGACCCGGCGGTGTTGGAGGCGGCGCGCGGGATGGGCATGAGCGGCTGGCAGGCGCTGTGGCGGGTCGAGTTTCCGCTGGCGCTGCCCGTCGTCCTGGCCGGCTTTCGCACGTCGACGCTCGAAGTGATCGCCAGCGCCACGCTGGCGCCCTACATCGGAGGAGGTGGACTGGGAGATCAAATTACGCAGGGTCTGGGTAACCCAACGCCCGGCCAGCCCAACGGCATTTTAATCGCCGGCGCCGCGACCGTGGCGCTCATTGCCTTATGCGCCGAGGCTCTGCTGAGCCGGTTGCAGCGCATCTTAAGTCCAGCCGCGTAACGGGGAGAAGTGACGACGTGACAATGACTGTCCTCGATGTCCTGTACGCGTTCGCGACCATATCCACGGCCGACCGCGCCGACCGCGCGACCTGGGGCTCCCGCCAGCCTCCGCCATCAACCACCACAGATGCGCTCGATGCGCAAAGGAGATCACGTCATCATGGCAAAAAATAATCTGCTCATCCAACGTCCCGACGAGAATCACCCTCGCGACATGTCGTCCTCTCCCCTTTCCCGGCGCGACATCCTGACCCGTGCCGCCGCGGGCGCGGCGACAATCATCGCCGCTTCGACCGTGCCCGGCGCCGTGCAAGCCTTTGCCGCCGAGCGCGACGCGCGCCCCGCCGCCAAGACCCTCACCAT
>JAABUX010001016.1_pt1 | contig 44583 bp, 47 predicted proteins | sample 5561851 | NCBI WGS metagenome assembly JAABUX01 (sample SAMN10711883, study PRJNA513361) | rock metagenome | isolation source: Antarctica rocks | place: Antarctica: Victoria Land, Richard Nunatak red sandstone | collected 2016-01-03 | reverse complement strand
GGGCGCGCGTCGTTGAGCTTCGAGCGCAGCATCGAGTTGGACCTGTATTACATCGAGCGTCAGTCTCTGGGGCTGTATTTGCGCATCCTGCTGCTGACCATCCCCGCCGTCCTGCGCGCCGAGGGGGCCTACTGACCGGTCCCCGGTGAACTGTACCCAGAATGACCCTCGCTGGTCGAGATAAGCCTGTTCCGTGCTATAATAAACCAGCAAAAATACCAGGCTTGACCTTCCTCACTTTCCTGTCGCGGGTGAGGAAACTCCGGCCCCCTGCCGATAATGCCAGCGACAGCCAGGAGAAACAGTAGTAGATGTACCGGCGCACCCCCATATTTTTTCGCATCATGGATTCGTTCTTTCGGCACCAGCTCCTCTTTTGGAGCGCGCTGCTGATCGTCAGCAGCCTGACGATGGCGGCCCTGTATGCGCGTTCCAAGACGTTCCACGCCACCGCCATGACTCAGGTACAGACGGAGAGCGTCGCCAGTGTGCTGGGGGCCGCCGACACCAACACCTGGATCACGCCGTCCCAGAAGCATGTAGACCGCTTCACTGATCTGATCAAGCAGAACCAGCCCGGCGGCTTCTTGGACACCGCGATGAGAAGCGCCCGCCTCGTCACGCCGATCAACGTAGACCCACAGGCCGACGACCCGCGCTACACGATGCTCCAAAAGAACCTCACCGCTACAGCCGACAGCCCCAACCAGTTTTCCATTAACCTGACCTGGGACAACCCGGACGAGACGAAAAGCATTCTGGATGCGCTCCAAAAGCAGTATATCGAGGAGGTCGGTCTGGATCGCTCCGTCGTCTCCACGGGGAGCGTCAACTTTCTGAACAGCCAGATCGCCAAGACCGGCAACCGCCTGCGCCTCGCTGAGAGTGCGTTGTCCACATTCAAAGCTTCTTATGGGGGCCAGTTGTCGGACGCCGAGAGCTTCTACAGCAACCAGATCGCCAGCGACAAGTCGGAACTGGCGCAGACGCAGCGTGATGCCGACAAAAACGCCAAGACGGCTCAGGTGCTCCAGCAGCAGCTCGTGCTGATGAAGCCGATGAGCATCTCCAAGCAAACGGTTTCCGACCAGACGCCGCTCCAGAGGGAAATCGCCGGCCTGCTCGCTCACCGCGAGACGGTCCTTGCCAGCCGGGGCGGATTGACACCGCAGCACCCCGAGGTGGTCGTTATTGACCAGCAGATCAAGCGCCTGGAGGCCCAAGAGCGCGCCGACGCCCGCGCTCCCGAGAACCAGCACAACACGCAGACCGAGATGCAGGACAACCCCGGCTATCAGGGCCTGAAGCTTCAGATCGCAGACGCGGAGATCGCGCGCGACTCGGCCCTATCGGCGATGCAGGACTTGAGGCAGCGCATCGCCAAAAATAATGCCCTGGTCAACCAGATACCGAACGCCCAGCGCCTGCTCGCAGACAAAATGCGCGACTACCAGGAAGCCCAGACGCAGGATCACGATTTGCGGCAGAAACGCGATTTGGTTCAGATGCAGGCGAACTTGGACCGCCAAACGGCCAGCGACAGCCTGATGCCTGTGGGCGTCACCTTCGCGACGCCGACCACCGGCAAGACCAAGCTGATCGCCATGCTGCTGGGCAGCCTGCTCCTCGGATGCGTCGTCGGCGTCATCCTTGTCGTGCTGAGTGAGTGGTCCGATCATTCCCTGCGGCATGAAGCCGATGCCGAGCGCCTGCTGGGAGTCCCCGTGCTCGCCGCCCTGCCCGAATCCGCCGACCTGCGCACGACGACCAGCCACCGCGCCCTGAGCGGCGCGGGAGCGCCCGCCCTGTCCGGCCCTGCGTCCGAAGGATAAAGACCCATGACCGACCGACCGATGTCCCCTAACTTAGACGAGACGGCTCTGGTTCCCGAACGGCAGAGCCGGACCCTGCGCGCCGACGAAATGGCGGCCCTGCTGCGTCAGGCGCGCGAAGCGGCGCCCACTCTCAACCTGCGCACGGACCGCGAACGACCCGAAGCAGGCCCGGCGCCGTTCGAAACCACGATCCTGATGGACCGGGCGCTGCTCAACCGGTCCGACCGGACCCTGCGGCCCGAAGAATTCCCGGCTGTCGCCCCCATGCCCGGCGAGGAAACCGCGCCGTCGCGGTTGTCGCCGGTCATCAACCTGCGCGTGGAAAAAACGCCTGCCGAGTTCAGCCATTTGTACGCCTCTTTGGAGCGGCAGATCGCCGGCGTCGGCGACGTCACCCTGATCAGCGGCGAGACGCTGGGCGCGGAACGGCCGTATGTGCTGGGCGTCACCAGCGCCGTGCTGGGGGAGGGGAAGACGACGGTCGCGCTGCATCTGGCGATGACGGTCGCGCAGGACACGTTCAAGCGTGTCTGCCTGATTGACATGAGCCTGGGGAAAGGGGATCTGGCGGCGCGGCTCGGCGTCCCGCCGCGCGGCGAGGGCGTCGTGCCCGTTTTGGAAGATTCCAACAATGTCGTGCCGACGTTGCAGCTTGCCGGCTGCGACAATCTGGTGGTCATTCCCGCCGGCAAAGCGCCGACCAACGCCGCGCGTCTCGCGCGTTCGCCCCGCGTGGCCCAGCTCATCATCTCGGCCCGGATGGCCTTCGACGTCGTGATCGTGGACATGCCCGCGGTCGCCTCGGACAACGCGCTCCCGCTGACCCGGCACATGGACGGCCTGCTGGTCGTGGCCCGCGCGGGCGCCACGCCGCGCGATGTGGTCGCGCAGGCGCTGGATGCGCTGGGGCGAGACAAAGTGATCGGCGTCACCCTGAACCGTGTCAAGACCGCCGGCCCGGCCTGGCTGCGCAAGCGGGCCGCAAAGGCTTAAGGGGTTTGTCCCGGGATGCACCTGCTTTACCCCATCCTCGCGGCCCTCGTCGGGCTGGCTGCCGCCGGAAGCGTCGCCTTTCTGCTGTTCCTGCTGGCCGCCGCCCTCGCCGCGCGCCGCTCTGCGCTCCCGGCCGGACTTGGCAGGCCGCTCGTCCTGGCCGTGATCGTCCCCGCCCATAATGAGGAGCTTGTCCTCGCCGGCACCCTGGACAGTCTGGGCAAGCAGAATTACCCCGTCGAGTGTTTCGAGGTCGTCGTTGTCGCCGACAATTGCGCCGACACGACGGCGGCTCTGGCAAGCTCCTACGGCGTAACCGTATTGGAGCGCACTCATGCCCAGGAACGGGGCAAGGGCTACGCCCTGAACCATGCCGTCGCCCACCTGCTTGGCCGGCCGTCGCCCCCCGAAGGCTTCGTGATCGTGGATGCCGACACCTGGGTCGCCCCGGATTTCCTGGCGCGCATGAGCGTCCGCCTCGGATCGTCCGGCGACGCGGGCGGCTGTGCGGCCTGGCAGGGTCGCTACGGGGTGCTGAACTTCGGGGAAAGCTGGCGCGCGGGGCTGATGGCGGCGGCCTTCGACCTGGTCAACCACGTCAAGCCGCTGGGCCGGGAGGCGTTAAAGCTCAGTGTGGGGCTGAAGGGGAACGGGATGGCTTTCACGCGCGCCGTCGCCGCCGCCCTGCCCTGGCCGGGCGGCAGCCTGACGGAAGATCTGGATTACGGCATCGAACTGGCCCGCCGGCTGGGCTTGCGGGTCGGCTATGCGCATGAAGCGCGCGTCCTGGCGCAGATGCCGACCGATGCGGCGCAGGCCGGCTCTCAGCGGTCGCGCTGGGAGCGTGGTCGCTTAAAGATGGTGCGGGAGCGCGCGCTGCCGCTGCTATGGGAGGGCCTTCGGAACAGGGATCGGCTGCTGCTGGACATGGGCTTGGACCTCATGGTTCCGCCGCTGGCTGAACTCGGCGCGCTGACCCTCGCCTGGTTCAGCTTTGTCCTGCTGGGAGCGGCGGCGCAGCTCCTGCCGCACCCGGCGATTTGGGTCTTGGCCGCCGCTCTCACGGGCATGGGGCTTCTCGTCTACATCCTGGGCGGCCTGCGCGTGGCGGGCGCCCCGCCGGAAGCCTTCGCCGCTCTGCTCCGGGCGCCCTTCTATGTCGCCTGGAAGTTCGCGCTGGCGCTTTCCGGGATGACGCGCCGACGGCGTGACGTGGGCACGGACGAGTGGGTGCGGACGGAGCGCGCACCGCTCACGCCTGAGAAGCCCGCGTCCGTATCCGCGCCCGCCGCGCCTCCGCCTCCCAGCACCGCCCCCATCGCCGAGGCTCCGCGCCAATGACCATCATCCTGCCCATCCTGTTTTTCGCCGCCTGCCTGGGCCTCTTCGCCAAGCGCATCACGACCGCGCACTGGTGGGTCATGGCTTTCGTCATCTCCCTCGTGATCGCGTACCATTTCGTGACGCACTGACGCCCGCATCCCATTCCGCCCAGGAACTGCGTAGAAGGGCCAAAGAATACCCCACGCTGGGCTGGGAGGCCCCTACGGGGTGCGCGGTGGCGTGGACACCTCCAAGCGCATCTGGTAAGAGTCCCAGGAGGCGATGTCCGGCTGGACGGACGGATGGATGTTGAAACCGAGCAGGATTGAGTCCGCCGGGAAATTCTGAAGAGCCTGGGGGAGTTGCGGCTGCAAGGCGACCGCCTGCGCCACCTGGGACGCGCTCAGGGCCGAGGCCGGCAGACGCCCTTCCAGCAGGGCCGTGCGCCCCCCGGCGTCCAGGCTGCCGTACAACTGCATCGTGTGCGGGAACCCTTTGAGGGTGTTGATCGCCATGTAAAACGGCGGCATCCGAACCGTGTTCGCGAAGGCGTCGTAGCCGGGCGGGACAATGCCGTTCGGGACCTGGCGCTTCATCCCCTCGAACATCTTGGCCGCCGTGGCGTCGTTCTGCGGGGCCAGGTCCTTCTCCTCCGGCTGGAACAGGGACAGGCCGTTTCGGATCTGCCACGGCGTCAGCGTGGCGAACGCCTCCGCCGCCCAGTCCCATTTCTGTCTCAGGATCGCCGTCCGCTCCTCCGGGGACTGCGGCGGCAACTGCGGGGCCGCCTGCCCAGTCGCTTGCACGGTCGCCTGTGGCGCTGCCTGAGCGGCCTCCTGCCGGCGTGTCACCTCCTGCCGGCGTGCCTGGAGCACCGCCCCGAACCAGCGCCGCAGCAGGGGCTGGGGCACTTCCAGGGCGTCATCCCGATACCAGCGGTTGTTGCGTACCAAGTAGATGCCCGCCGCGTCCTTCGTCCAGCTCACGTCGCGCTTGGCCGCCATCTCGTCCAGTTCCGCCGCCAGCGGGCGCTTGACCGGCAGCTTCCTCTGCTCCGGGGGCATCGCGTAGCCGCCGTGCGAGTAGTAGTCGCTGACGTACTCCATGTGCCCCCGCTCCCCCAGCCAGTCCGTCTGCGCCGCCCGGCTGACCGCAGGATGCCAGGTATGATGGTCCTCGGGCGGCAGCTTGAGCAGGACATTGGGCCAGACGCGCCCGCGCTGGTAGGCCGCCAGCCGCTTCCACTCCGGCGGCGCGGCCTCGCCCATCCCGTACACGTCGTAGACCAGCATCTTCATCTCCGGCGGCGCGGCGTCGCCCATCTTCCGCACAGTGTTGGCCAGACGCTCCCAATGCGGCCCCACCAAACGCCCGCCGTACACCTCGGCGGCTAGCTGCTTTTGGTCCAGCATCAGGAGCGGCGTGCTCACGGTCATGGGGACACTCATGTCCAGGATCGTGCTGGCCGATGGCGGGGCGTTGAACGGGATCGCGAGGACGGCCCCCCCCCCGTTCTGGAACAGGAAGTAGACCTTGCTCGGGTCGAAGGCCGCCAGGTCCTTCTGTGCCTGGACCGCATACTTTTGGTAAGCCGGCGGGGCCGGGGCCAGATGGTTGTTGATGTAGTCCTGCATCGCCGCCTTGAACTTCTCCTGCGTTTCCGGCGACATCTGCGACAGCCAGCCGACGGTGCCGAACCGCTCCTCATCGCTGCTGAACCCCACGCGCTCCATCTCGTAGAAGGCGGTCTCCTCCATGTTGGCGGCGATCTGCTCCTTGAGCGCGGGGGGCAGCGAGTGGAAGAAGTCGTGTTGGTTCGCCACGTCCGCCTCCACGGCCCGGTCCGACTGCTCCGGGTCCGGGCCGCCGTCCGGGCGCCGCTGGGGCTTGGTCTGCATGGCGGCCAGCACCGCCTGCCGCTGCAACGCCAGCGCCTTCTCGCGCTCGCCTAGGAACAGGCGCCACCACTCGGCGCGGGCGTCGGCGGCCTGTTTGGTCATGGCGAGCTGGTAGCCGTGCGGGGTGCGGGTCCAAGCGCCGGGGAGCATCTGGGCCAACGCCGTCATCAGGACGCGCAGGGGGCGGTTGTTCAGCCGGATCTGGAGCTTAAGGTCGGTGCAGTCGGAGGAGGCGGTGAGGAGGAACCGGTGGGCGTCCTCCATCGTCTCGGTGCTCTTGTCCAGGCTTTCCTTCTGCAACACTTCGTTCAAGGGGACGCTGATGACGTCGAGGGAGATGAGGCGGTTCAGGCGCTTATCGGCGTCCAGCATCTGCTTCTGGCTCAGGGCCTCCTTCTGGCCTAGAGCAAGGGATGGCCCTGCATCTGGAGATGGCGTGTCGGGAGTGGCAACGGGCGGCGGGGCGGCGCGCTTCTGGGTGAAGGCCGCGCCGGGGAGGGCGGCGAGCAGCAATAGGAAAAGTACGGCCTGTGGGCCGGGCCGACGAGCGGGCCGGCGGGATGGCAGTCTGTTCACGGATGGACCTCCTGACAGAGCGGGAAAAAAATGGGAGGGGAGCGCCGCCGCACGGGGGACACTCGTGCGGCGGCGCGGCATCAGGCAACGCCCTGTTCTCGGCTTGGGACGCTAGAAGGTGACGTACTTAGTGCCGCCCGTGGACACATCCCATCGCTGGCCGCTGTTAGGACCCTCGTAGTACTGGCCACTACAAATGCACCAGCAGTTGTAAGTGCCGGCGCTCTGGACCGAACAGCCGTATTGCCCGAATGCCGGGTCGTAGTAGTCACCGGCACCGGCGTATCCGTATCCGTTGTTAACGTAGAAGAGAGGGGTGGCGTGGTCTTCGCCCCCACCGAGAAGGTTGTCGTGCATAACATCCGTCTGCCAGAAGTTGGCTCCTTCCACCACACACTCGACCTGCTCATAGATGACCTTGTCGTAATACTGGCTGTGTCCGGGTTCGCAGCTGGCCCAAGTGGCGGTAGCGGCGCGTGCGGGGGCGCAGAGGGAAGTGGTGAGGGTGGCGGCGGCGACCGCGAGGAGCGGGACGACAGCCCGCTTGAGCAGAGAACTCCGAGGACTCATGTGAACGTCTCCTTTGCATCACGAATGCATCACGAGTGGAAACGTCTCCGGTGTCAGGAGTGGAAACGTCTCCGGTGTCAGGAGTGGAAACGTCTCCGGTGTCAGGAGTGGAAACGTCTCCGGTGTCAGGAGTGGAGCGGGGTCTCAGCCGCTCCGGGGCAGGAATGTGGCTCTTGCGGTGTGTCTCTCAGGCTGCGTTTTGTTGGCAATCCCCAAGATCACCGCTTCGCCTCTGGTCTGCTGACTCCCATTATACGACTATGTTGGCAAAAACGCAATAGGCCGCAGAAAGTATTTTTGGGCGTCCGATTCTTCGTGCTGCGCTGTCGGAAGAATGGGGAAAGGCAGAAAGCCTCAGCAAGACAGGAGAGGACGATCAATGCCCGCAGCCCGCGTGGTCGTGGTGCGGGTGCAGGGCGCAGTAGAGCGCGTCGCCCTCATGCCGGCAGGCGTCGCCTTCCGCCGTTTCGGTCTGGATGGTGGCGTGGCCGATGCCGAACCCGTCGTGCAGGCGCGCGTTCAGGGCGGCGACCACGGCCTGGCTTTCCAAAACCGTACAATCGTTGGGCAGGACGACATGGCATGAGAGGAAATGAAGACCGTCGCTGACGGTCCAAACGTGCAGGTCATGGACATCGCAGACCGGCGGCGTGGCGCGGACGGCGGCGACCAGTTCCTTGACATCCACCCCTTTCGGCGTGCCTTCCATCAGGATGTTGGCGGCGTCGCCGATGATCCCCCACGATGAATACAGGATAAACCCGGCGATTAGGATCGAGACCAGCGGGTCGGCCAGTGTCCAGCCGGTCAACTTCACGATCAGGCCCGCCAGCACTACGCCCAGCGAGGAAAGCGCGTCGCCGGCCATGTGGACATAGGCCGCGCGGGCGTTCAGGCTGTGGTGGCTGTCCCCGCGCAGGCTCCAAGCGATGACGGTGTTCATAAACACGGCCGCAGCGGCGACCGCCATCATCAGGCCGCCGGACACGGGCTGGGGGTACCGGAACGCCTGCACCGCTTCCCCCAGAATGCCCAGCGCGATCACGACGAGGGCGGCGGCATTCGCCAGGGCCGTCAGGATGGCGACCCGGTGATAGCCGAACGTCTTGCCCGGCGTGGCCGGGCGGCGCGCGACCCAGATCGCATACGCCGCCAGGCCGAGCGCCAGCGCGTCGCTCGCGTTGTGCCCCGCATCCGAAAGAAGGGCCAGCGAACGAGCGCGCAGTCCAAAATAAGCCTCGACGGCGACGAAGGCCAGGGTAAGGCCCAAAGAAAGCCAAAGTCCGCGCCCGCTCGTCGCCCCATGCGTGTGTCCTGCCATACGACCATTATACCAAATCGGAGTGCCTAAGCGCCAGCATTCACCACATGAACCGGTGCCGGAGGGCCGGGGAGTAATTGCTGCGCCCGCGCCTTCACCCCAAACGTCTCCAGCGCACGCAGATGTTCCTCGCCCAGATCATAGTCCATGACTTCCATGAGGTAGTGCCGGCACTGGCGGACCGTCGCGCCGATGCGCCGCGCCTCTTCCTGGGCGATAGCCTCGATCTGGGTCAACCCCCAGGCTTTGGCCGTCGTCAGCGACTGGACCAGGCGCGGTGTGAGGTTTTCTGCCTTGCCCAGCCAGACGGCGTACACGAACGGTAGGCCCATCAGCCGCCGCCAGGCGTGGCCGAGGTCCAGGACGTTCAGCCCCCGGCCGTCGGCCAGCATCCCCTTGTCCCCGATCAGCAGGCAGGCGTCGGCCAACGCCAGCATCGAGTCTAGATCGGGCGCGGCGTGGAGGAAAGCGGGATGGGAATCAAGCTGCTCCGCCAGCAGTATCTGGAGCAGGGCTGTGGAGGTCAGCGAGGAGGTGTCCAGCGCCAGCGACTCGATCTTGCGCCAGGGGACGCGGGCGAAGGCGCGCACCGATTCGATGTCGTCCTGCCCCGAAATGGAGATGCCGGGGACAACGGCGTAGCCAGGCGTTCGAAAGTACTCGAACGAGGAAACGAGAGCGGCGGCGGTCTCGCCCGCCCCGAGCATCCGCGCCAGTTCGGAGGGGACGGCGTAGACGACTTCGATGCCCGACGCGCGCCCCTCCTCCGTGTGCGAAAACCACCGCGTCAGCGGCTTCTCGTTCAGGTACGGCACGCTGCCGATCCGAATGCTCATGGTTTATTCCAATCCATTTCGGGAACACCTTTCCTGTGGCGCGGAACCAGCCAGCCAAGAAGAAGGCTCTCATGATACTCAAAGTGTCGCTGGACCTGCCCGGCGACGGAACCTATTTGCGGATCGCCCGGCGGATCGGGCACACGCTGCTGGAAGACCTGGGCGTCGTAGACCAGGACATCGCCGACATCGAATTTATCGTGGGCGAGCTTTGCACCAATGTCGTTCGTCACGCCCAAACAACGGTGGACAGCCGGTTTCTGGTCGCCCTGGAATACCACGCAGACCGTGTGGCAATCATCGTCGAGGACAAGGGCGTCGGCTTCTCCTCGCAGGACATTCGGGATGTCGGCGCGACGCGGCCCGACCGGATGGGTCCGACCGCATTGGCGGCTTTGGCCTGCAACTGGTCCGGCAGATGGCCGACCACATCGCGTTCCAGCCCTCGGACCCGCACGGGACAACGGTGTTCGCCGAGAAGGCGCTGCACTACAAGACGCGCGCGGACGCCCGCGATGCCGCAGAACTGGATCAAGCAAACGGCGGCGAGATCAAAGTTTCTTCCGGCTAGGCCGGCATCTTCAGCGCCCTGTGCGGCAGCAGCGCGCCGTGCAATGTCCGCCGCTCCGAGGCGATCTCATAAAAAGCCATGTCATCTCACGAGGACGTCGGCTAGCGTCAGCAGGAACAGCCCGGCGCTGATGTAGCCGTTGAGCGTGAAAAAGGCCAAGTCCAGCCGGGAAAGGTCGTCGTGCTTGACCAGCGACTGCTCCCAGGCGATGAGGCACGCGACCAGAACGACGGCGACAAAGTAGATCACGCCCAAACCTGCCGACACGCCGGTCATCACGAGCAGGCCGATCATGACTGCATGTGCCAGCCGCGAGACCAGCAGGGCGCGGGCGTTTCCCAGCCGCGCGGGCATCGAGTGCAGGCCGTTCGCGCGGTCAAAATCGGTGTCCTGCAAGGCGTACAGGATGTCGAAGCCGAACAGCCAGCAGACGACGGCCCCGCCGAGCCACAGCGCGGGCGGCTCGATCCGGCCCGTGATCGCGATCCACGCCCCGACGGGCGCGACGGCCAGGGCGAGGCCGAGAAAGAAGTGGGAAAAGGGTGTGAAGCGCTTGGTGTAGGAGTAACCCAGCGCCAGCAGCAGGGCGACGGGCGAAAGCGCAAAGGCCAGCGGGTTCAGCTCGTAAGCCGCAAAGACGAGCAGCGCCGCCGCGACAGCCGTAAAGACGACCACCTGCGGCACGGACAGCAGGCCGGCGGGCAGGGCGCGCCCCGCAGTGCGGGGGTTGAGCGCGTCGTAGTCCCGATCCACGATGCGGTTGAAGGCCATCGCCGCCGACCGCGCGCCGACCATCGCCAGCAGTATCCAGGGCAGTTTGTGGGCGAACCGCAGCCAGTCATGGCGCGAGGCGACGACGGCGGCCATCAACGCGAACGGCAGCATGAAGACCGTGTGCTCGAACTTAATCATCTCCAGGATGACCTTCGTCTGATACACCCCGCGCGCCACCGGATGGCGCGGCCCGGTTTCTGTAGTCGCCATTGGGAAGCCCCTTCTTGCCTTGATTGTACCCGGCAAGGGCCGACTTCGCAACTTTTTTCACAATGTCGGAAGCGGTGAGCTAATCAGGTAGAATATACCAGCTTAGATCACAGAAAGGAGATGGGCAATGCCATTTTTAACGGACACAAAATTCGCGCGTGCGGTGAAAGACTCCTACGGCGATTATGTGACGACATTCGAGAGTGACCGCCATCAGGTGCGAGCCGACATGTTCAAACAAGGCGAATGGCTTGTCGCTCATGTTTCTTTTCCCACCGGCCTTGACATCAGTGAAGTCAACGATAAATATCTCGCTGATCTTCAATCCTATGCAAGCCAAAAGGGCTTCTCAGGTAAGTTCCGCTTAGTGTTCTCTTAAAGAGCGGGATGCCCATGCTTATCCGCGTCATGCTAATATTACCCTACCTGCTTCGCCTGCCTGACGGTAACTATCCTACCGGCGCAGAGGGAGGCTCAGTCGATCTGGTAGAACAGTACATATCCGAGCCGAATGGCTCCGGTACAAAGCGCTCTGCTGTTTCTTCTGGGTTTGAAGCGCCCGGTTCGGCGGAGTTGGAACAGCAACTTACGATCAAGAACCGCGAAGCCGATACACTTCTTAGGCGAACTAATCGCCTGATTCGTTGGTATCGCTCGGAGACACGTCAGTCCGCCGTCGTCGAGATCACGAGAGTGCAAGCCAGCCCTTTTGTTTTCGCAGAAAAAAATACAAAATCTTCCTGGGGAGATGAACTGATCTTTGAGGCGGACCCTCCTTCCCTCCCCGCAACCTCAAGCGTGACATCCATCGCCAGAAAAGTCCGAGCCGGTATGGCGAGTAATAATGACCCGGAAGTTGCCAAACTTTTTCTGCTTGATGCGGAACAGGCGTTGCGCGACGGCCGCTTCCGTGAATCTGTGCTTTTCTGTTGGAGTACCGTTGATGCAACCTTCAACATGAGATACGAATGGCTTGTTGATCAGATGCTAGACGGGGAGTGGGCTGCGGGTCGCGACTGGCTGAAGGACACCCGTTTTGGGATGAAAAACAAAATGAGCGCTGTTCTCTTCTTAACCACTGGCCGTTCATTATTCCGAGAGCCTGATGACCTCTGGACAAATCTTGCCGCAAGCTATACAAAACGTAATAACATCATTCATAGAGGCGAGACTGCACAGGAGGCAGATGCAGAACTTGCACTCCGCGTAGCGCGTAAAGTTGTGGAACTAATGGCCTCACTCAAGCCCAAGAACTCCAAGCGATAGAAAGGAGACTTTTTCGTGACCCCTGAAGCCACTGAGCGCGATCTGTGCGCTGACGTCCATTGGAACCTCGGCGACTTATACAGCGGGATAGATGACCCGCGCATTGATGAGACGCTGAACGCCTCGCAGGCGCGTGCCGAACGGTTCGAGCGCGACTACAAAGGCAGGATCAACACGCCGGTTCTGACGGCGGAGACGCTGGGGGCGGCCCTGCGCGAATATGAAAACATCCAGCAGGAGGCGTCCAAGCCAGGCTACTTTGCGTCTCTTCTGTTCGTGACCGACACAGGGGACCAAGCGCGGGGCGCTTTCTTGCAGAAGATGCGCGAGGCGGGAACGCGCCTGGCCCTGCCGCTGCTGTTCCTGGACCTGGAACTGGCCGCCGTGCCGGACGATGTCGTCGGGCCGCTGCTGGACGCGCCCCTAGTCGCGCCGTACAAGCATTACCTCGGCACGGTCCGGGCGGCGCGGGAGCACCTGCTGTCCGAAACCGAAGAGCGGCTGATGGAGGAGCTGGCGAACACGGGCGGACGCGCCTTTGATCGCCTGTTCGACGAGACCACGGCAGGGGCGACCTTCGATCTCGACGGCGAAGAACTGAGCCAGGCGCAGGTCCTCGCGAAGATCATGAACCCGGACCGCGAGACGCGCCGCCGGGCGGCGGCGGCGTTCACCGAGGGGTTGGAGAAGCAGAGCCGGACAGTGACGTTCATCTTCAACACGCTGATGCAGGACAAGAGCGTTAAAGACCGATTGCGCTGCTTCGCGACTCCGCAGGCGTCCCGGCACCTGGACAATGAATTGACCGAGGAGACGGTCAGCCTCGTCGTAGACACCGTCGTCCGCAATTATCCCCTCGTTGCCCGCTACTACCACCTCAAGCGCGAGATTCTCGGCCTGGACACGCTCACGCACTATGACCGCTACGCGCCGCTCTTCGAGGCCGAAGAGATCATCACCTACCCGGAAGCCCAGAGGACCGTTCTGGACGCCTTCGGCGACTTCTCCCCCGAAATGCGCCGCCGGGCGGCGGAGTTCTTCGACAAGCACTGGATTGACGCGCCCGCCATGAAGGGCAAAGAGGGCGGCGCGTTCTGCTCCTATGTGACGCCGGATACGCACCCTTACGTGCTCCTGAATTATCTGGGCCGGATGAAGGACGTGATGACTCTGGCGCATGAGCTGGGGCACGGCGTCCACGCCTCGCTCTCGCGGGCACAGTCGCTGCTGAACTTCCACGGGACGCTGCCGCTGGCGGAACTCGCGTCCACATTCGGCGAGATGCTGGTCTTCGAGAAGGTGACGGCCCAGGCGTCGCTCAAAGACAAGCTGGCCCTGTACGCCGAGAAGATCGAGGGCGCGTTCGCGACGATCCCGCGCCAGACGGCCATGTACCGGTTCGAGCAGGCGATCCACGAGCACCGGCGGACGAAGGGCGAGTTGACGACCGAGGAGTTCGGCGAGCACTGGCAGCGCGAGGTGCAGCTTATGTTCGGGGACTCGGTCGCCTTGGGCGACGAGCACCGGCTGTGGTGGTCCTACATCGGCCACTTCATCGGTTCGCCGTTCTACGTTTATGCCTACTCCTTCGGTGAGCTTCTCGTGCTGTCGCTTTACCGGCAATCGAAAAAGGAAGGTCCCGCCTTCGCCGCAAAGTACCTCGCTATGCTGGAAGCGGGCGGCAGCCTGACTCCCCAGGAATTGATGTCCAAAGTCGGCATCACGCTGGACGACCCCGCCTTCTGGCAGGGCGGCTTCGACGTGCTGGCGGGCCTCGTCGGCGAGTTCGAGGCGCTTTGGCGCGAGTACCGGCAGGCCCAGTGAAGGCAGTCTACGCTCTCATGGGCCTGCTGGCGCTGGCAAGCCCCATCCTCCTCAGCCCGCCGTCCGCCGCCCAGACTTTCACGGTGGACTTCGGGCGCTGGAGCGGGCCGCCCCTTGTTAAGACCAAGTTCGGCGTCTACCAGACGCCGTTCCTGCCGCCTTCCACCTGGCCGAAGATGATGCCGCTGCTCCAAGAGGCCGGCATCCGGGACTTCCGCTACGAGATGGCCTGGGGCAAGCCCGACGCGCGGGCCTTTGACCAGATCACCGGCACGGCGGAAAAGCCGGTCATCAACTTTGCGCCGATTGATGCTCTGGCGAATGGCCTCAAAGCAGTCGGCGTCCATCCGCTGTTCGCCATGACCTATGACCCGCTGCCGCTGAAGATCGGCGATGCCTGGCAGCGCTGGAAGGACGTACCGAGCGACCTGGGCGCCTGGGGGCGCATCAACAGGAGCTACGCGGCCCATTACCGGACGGCGCTGGGCCTTCGGGCGCCTTTCTATGAAGTCTGGAATGAGCCGGACCTGCCGGGCGACGGCGGCAAAGTGTTCTTCAGCGGCGGCCCGGCAGACTACGCCCGCGTTTATGCCGCCGCGCAGGCGGGTCTGCGGGCGGGCGACGCGGACGCGCTGATCGGCGGCCCCGGCATCGCCTATGACACGTCCTATGTCGCCGCCGCCCTCGCGCACCCGATGGATTTTGTCTCCATTCACGCCTACGCGAATTATGTCAATCAGATCCGTTCCGTCCGGCCCCTGCTCGCGCCGCGTCCCGACCTGCCGATCTTCCTGACCGAGTATGCGTCCTTCAAAGACTTCGGCCCCACCGCCCCGATCAGCCGCGCCGAGGGGGCGGCCCAATTCTTCACCGACGTTCGGGGCCTGCTGGATTTCCCCGACGTGCCGAAGGTCTACTGGGCACAGTGGGCCGACGACAGCATTGGGCTGCTGACCAACGCTCTGCACCGCAAGGCACTTTACAACGCCTTCAAGGTCTACCAAACCCAGATGCCCGTAGATCGCAACCCTGTTTCGCCCGAATCCGAGGGCGAAGTGACGGCGATGGCCTCCTCGGATGACCACGCCGCCGCCGTTGTCCTTTGGAACGCCGGCGCGGAACCGGGGGCGGTCGCGGTTCACCTCAACCGCTTGCCGTTTCGGGCGGGCACGCTGGTGGTTTCGCGGATAGATAAAGACCATGCCAGTTTCGTAGACGTTCCGAGCGCGGAGAACTTGAGCGTGGAAGCGCGGCAGGCCGTCACGTCCCACGCCGCTGTGTGGGTCGGAACCATCCCGGCGCATGGCGTAGTTCTGCTGCGGGCTACCAATGCGTCTCAAGAGAGCCTGCTCCGCACGGCTTCCATAGGGACCTACATCCGCACGCGCTGGTGGTTCTTCGACCGGCAGGCGGACAGCTACGCCGACTATGACCCGCACACCTGCATCGCCCGGCTGGGCATGGGGTCACGAGACTTCGCTGTGGCTCAGACCGGCGTCGTGCTGGACCATCCGGCCCCCCGCCTTGCCGTACAGGTCACGCGGCAGGGGGCGTTCATCCGCAAGGACGCCGACACGCTGCTTGGCGTCCGCGTGGACTATGAGACAGGGCAGGGGTGGACCCGCAGTGCCTTGTGGCACGACGGCTCCTACAGCCCGCGCCGCGATGCCGCACTGCCCTGGGGCAAGGGCGGCGCTGCCGTTGACAAAAGCTATGCCGTGTCCGTGCTGGAGAAGGGGCAGGGCCTGTTTGTTATGGACGTGGCCCGAAACGCGCCTCATGGCTGGAACGGGCGCATCGTGCTAACACCGATTTTGCAAAACGCGGGCGAGGGTGTGCAAGCGAGGCTCATCTTCCGCCCGGCTCCTGCCGCCGCCGGAACTCGCGGGGCGAGACGCCGAACGCCTGCTTGAAGCGTCGGGACAGATAGAATTCGTCGGGGAAGCCCAGGCTGTCGGCGATCTGCCGGCCCGTCATCGGTGTGTGCAGCAGCAGGGCGCGGGCGGCATCCATCCGCTTCCCCGCCCGGTAGCGCGCGGGCGAGACCCCCGCCTGCTGCTCGAACACCTTGCGGAAAGTCTCGTAGGAGAGGCCGAGTCGGGCGGCGGCCTCGGTCATCGGCAGTTCGCGGCTGAGTTCGGTCTCCAGCAGGCGCCGCGCCGCCTCCAGCCAGGGGAGACAGGCGGGGCCGGCCTGGGCGCCCCGCGTCGCCGCCGCTTCGGCCAGGATGGCCAGCAGCCGCGTGACGGCGACCAGGCCCTCCGCTCCGGCCGCCTCCTCCAAGCGGGCCTGCCAGGAGGTGATGGGTTGAAGCCGACAGACCGGCTGCGCCGAATCCAGCGCCCCGCCCGCCCGCGCCAGGTCGAAGGCCGGGCCTTCAAACAGGATGTGCAGCTCCGCCCATATCCCCGTGTCCCCCGGCCCGTAGCGGTGGGCTAGCTCCGGGAACAGCAGCAGCAGGTCGCCCGCCTCGACCTCCCGCGCCGTCCCGCCCGCGTCCTGAAACCGACCTCGGCCTTCCAGAACGTACACCAAGGCGTACCGGCCCAGGACGCGCCAGTCCAGCATCCCCGTCTTCCGGTGGATGTAGCCCGCCCCCGTCAGCCTCCCCATCGCGGTTGGGGGCGAATCGGGGGCGGCGATCTGAGTGAATACGTCGGTCCTCATGCCGCCGACTATACCAGAAATGACAAGATTTTTGCCAGAATGACTATGGCGGTTCTGGCGGAAATGGTGTATCCTAGCGCCATGAGCCTGACCACACAGAAACTGGAACTGGACCTGTCGCCAAACGCCTTTGGCGAGCTTCGCGCCTCGATGGACATTGTGGACGACGGCGCAGCGCTCCGTGACCGGATGCGCGAAGACGGCTACCTGTACCTGCCCGGTTACCTGGACCGCGCGGAAGTCCTGGACACGCGCGCTGCGCTGCTGGACCGGCTGGCCGTCTCAGGCTGTCTGGAACCGGGCACGCCTGTCGCGGCGGCCATCGCCCGCAAAGACCACGGCTCCTATTTCATGCCGGAACTCGCCCACGACAACCCGACGCTGATGCGCCTGCTCTACGATGGCCCGATGATGGCCTTCTACACGCGCCTGCTGGGCGGCGAAGTCCGCCATTTCGACTTCACCTGGATGCGCGCCGTCACGCCGGGGCAGGGAACCGCGCCGCACTGCGACATCGTTTATATGGGGCGCGGCACGACCAACCTCTACACCGCTTGGACGCCGCTGGGCGACATCCCGCGCGCAATCGGCGGCCTCCTGATTTTGGAAGGCTCACACACGCACGACCGCCTGCGCCTGGGCTACGGGGCCAAAGACGTGGACGCCTACTGCACCAATCAGAACGGCATCCGCACGACGGGCAGCAGCGGCTTCGGCGCGCTGACCTTTAACCCCGTCCGCCTGCGCGAGCGGCTGGGCGGGCGCTGGCTGACGGCGGACTTCCGGGCGGGCGACCTGCTGACCTTCAGCATGTTCACGGTCCATTGCAGCCTGGACAACGGCTCGGATCAGGTTCGGTTGTCCTCGGACACGCGCTACCAATTGGCGTCCGAGCCTGCCGATGAGCGCTGGGTGGGGGAGCATCCCATCGGTCACGGCGACCAGGCGCGTCGCGAAAAAATCTGCTGAGGAGGACCCAATGAGGGACCAACTGACACCGGAGCAAGTCGCCTCCTACCAGGAGAACGGCTTCCTCGTGATCGAGAACTTCTTGGACGCCGACGAACTGGCGCTTTGGAGCCGGGTCACGGACGAGGCCGTCGCGCAGCGGCTGGCCTCGACCTCGCCCAATCTCAGCAATCAAGGCGACCCAGATGCCTACTACGCCCAAGTCTTTACGCAGTGCCTGAAGCTGGCCGAATCCCACCCCGGAATGCGGGAATTGATGCTGGACCCGCGTCTGGGCCGTGTCGCCGCCACGCTGGCCGGCGTAGACGGCATCCGAATCTGGCACGACCAGGCGCTCTACAAGCCGCCGTTCGGCAACCCGACCGGCTGGCATCTGGACAACCCCTATTGGTCGTTCTCGTCGCGCGACTCCCTTTCAATCTGGGTCACGCTGGACGACGCCACGCGGGACAACGGCTGCCTGTACTATGTCCCCGGCAGCCAGAAAACGGCGACCTGGAAGAACGCCGGCATTGGCCGGAACCAGGGGGACCTGTTCAAGACCTACCCTCAGTGGCGTGAGATCGGCACCGTCGGCTGTCCCTGCCCCGCCGGGAGCGCCGTCTTCCACAACGGCCTGTGCGCCCACGGCGCGGGCGCCAACATGACCAACAAGCCGCGCCGGGCCATGACCTGCGCCTACATGCCGGACGGCTCGGTCTTCAACGGCACCCAGAACATCCTGCCTGCGGAGTACCTCCAGACGCTGACGGTCGGCGACGTGCTGAACGACGACACAATCAACCCGCTCATCTGGCACAAGTAGGCGTGGGGAAGAAGGCCGAGGAATCGCTCCTACGCGTCGTGACTTAGGGCGAGGTCTCCTTGCGCTCTTATTAAAGTCACAGCCAGTCATAAGCCTATGAATGATGTCGGCGTTTGAATGCTTTAGGTAATCCGGTGAACGCGAACGGGTTTCTGCCATCCCAATAATTGTGCGACCAACATTGCTCGACTATTGCAGACGGATAAGTGGTCCACCAGGGATTATCCACTGCCGGCAAGATGAATCCGGCTGTACAGTTCTCGATGTGATTCCCACCGAACGTGAAAGAATTGCGATTTCCTGACGTATTGATCGGGCCGCCAATAAAGAATGAGCCATCCGACCGTACTGAAAACTCTAACCCTTTGTGGAACATGTTCAGTCTCTCGATGATGATGCCATCTGGTGGGGAGGCGCAAATTACCAAAGCGATGTCGCCTTGTCTTCTACGAATGGTGATTCTGGGTCCAACGGTTTCAACATCCCAGTTTGACGAATTGCCTCTCCACTCGTTTCGAATAATGCTGGCTAACTCATGCCCGAAAAAATCATAAAAAGTTGCGGTGAGTTGTATGGGTGCCCCCGGCTGTTCAGGCGGCTCCATTTGGAGAAACTTTTCATCTCCTAGAAGGATAAAGCTTCGTACATTAATCACCGTGTTACTTCCAACCATTATTCGGAGGCGTTCGTATCCCATGTCTATTGAGAAATGAGAAAAACTATTTTCCAAGCATTTAGGGTGGTTGGCTGCCATACGCACAGTTTCATTCGACAAAAGCCGGGAGTTTACTCTACCGTGGCAGCCAGTACAAAGTAAAACAATTTTATCTGGAGCGTGGTTTTGTGCATCTACATACGCAGGGTCAACGTGGTGATATTGACAAATAGCATTGCCGCACACCACGCAGCCAAACCCGCATCTCTGCCTAATCTGCCTTTTGATTGGATCGGGAATATCTCTCGGCAACCCATGACGATTAGTTTCAGCCATGAATAGGATCCTTTTTTGTGTATCGAATTAAGACGGTGGCGACGGCTTGATTGCTGACAAAATAATTCATTGTGACTTCCATCACTACACCATATTAATACCCTTTTAAATCGAATAATCTTCCAGGAACACCTGCAACTTGCGCGGGGTGACGTGGACCTGCTCGCCGGTCTTCAGGGCCAGTTCGCCGAAGCGCTCACGGGTCAGTTCGGCGTCAATCTGGCCGCCGCCGTCGCTGCGCTCGAGCTCCACACGGACCGTGGGGCCAATGGCGGTGATGTGGCGGATGACGGCCTCGACCGTGGGAGCGCCGTTGCGACTCCGGGCGATGTCCAGTTCGTGCGGGCGGACATAGCCGATGGCGGGGGCGTCCTGCGCGCCGCCCAGGCCGGGCGCGGGGGCGGCGAGGGGGCCAAGCTGCGCTTCTCCTTCGTGGACGCGGCCGTGGAAGAGATTGACGCTGCCCAGGAAGTTCATCACGAACGGGTTCGCGGGGTGCTCGTAAACCTCGTCGGGCGTGCCGATCTGCTCGATCTGTCCCTTGTTCATCACGACGATGCGATCCGCGACTTCCAGGGCCTCTTCCTGGTCATGGGTCACGAAGACGCTGGTGATGTGCAGCTCGTCGTGCAGGCGGCGCAGCCACGAGCGCAGTTCCTGCCGGACGCGGGCGTCGAGCGCGCCGAACGGCTCGTCCAGCAGCAGCACCTTCGGCTCGACGGCCAGGGCGCGGGCCAGGGCGACGCGCTGCCGCTGGCCGCCGGAAAGCTGCGAGGGGTAGCGGCCCGCCAGCCCTTCCAGTTGGACGAGCTTCAGCAGTTCCATCACGCGGTCTTTGATGACCGCATTGGAGGGCCGGGTCGCGCGGGGTCGGACGCGCAGGCCGAAGGCGATGTTTTCAAAGACCGTCATGTGCCGGAACAGGGCATAGTGCTGGAAGACGAAGCCGACCTGCCGGCTGCGGGCGTCCCGCTGGACGATGTCCTCGTCCCCAAACAGGATGGACCCCTGCGTCGGGAACTCCAATCCGGCGATGATCCGCAGCAGCGTCGTCTTGCCCGACCCCGAAGGGCCGAGCAGGGCGATCAGCTCGCCGGTCTCCACCTTCAAGTTCACGTCCTTGAGGGCCGCGAAGCTCCCGAAGGTCTTCGACACGTCCCGCACTTCAATGCTCATATCTTAACGCTCACGGTGAGCGGTTCTCCATTCCACGAAAGACTTCACGACTAATGTCACCAGCCCCAGCATCGCCAGCAGCGAGGCGGCGGCGAAGGCGCCGACGAAGTTGTAGTCGTCGTTAAACGCCTCCACCTGCAAGGGCAGGGTGTTTGTCTGGCCGACGATCTTGCCGGACACGACTGAGACGGCCCCGAACTCGCCCATCGCGCGGGCATTGCACAGGATGACGCCGTACAGCAGGCCCCACTTGATGTTCGGCACGGTGACGCGCCAGAAGGACTGCCAGCCGGTCGCCCCCAGCACGAGCGCGGCCTGCTCCTCCTCCACCCCCTGCGCCTGCATAACGGGCAGCAATTCGCGGGCGACGAACGGGAAGGTCACGAACGTCGTCGCCAGGATGATGCCCGGCACGGCGAAGATGATCCTGATCCCGTGCGCGTCCAGCAGCCCCCCCAGCGGGCTGAACTTGCCCAGCAGCAGCACGAAGATTAGACCCGCCACGACCGGCGAAACCGCGAACGGCAGGTCAATCAGAGTCAATAAGAGGTTCTTGCCCCGGAAGTCGAACTTGGCGGCCGCCCAGGCGGCGGCGACGCCGAACAGGACGTTCAGCGGCACCGACACGGCCGCCGTGAGCAGGGTCAGCCTGATTGCGCTCAGGGTGCTGGGGTCTTGGAGGGCCGCGAAATAGGCCCCTTTGCCGCTGGCGAATGCCTGCGCGAAGACGGCGGCCAGCGGCAGCCCCAGGAAGAGCGCCAGGAACGCCAGCGTCAGCAGGATCAACACCAGGCGCACCGGCCAGGGTTCCGTCGCCAGGGGCGGGTGCTTGGCCTCCGCCAATGCGGGTGCGAGATCGAGTCCGGGTGCGTGTGCCATAGCGTTTCGCTCCCAGGGCTGAACCCCTGGGCTTTAGAAGTGCAAGCCCCCGCCTGCGCGGGCGCGGACAACGGTGTGTAGGGGCGCGATTCATCGCGCCCTCTTCATCCGAGAAATCACGTCATCCCCAGCCGCTTGCGGGTCCACCATTGCAGCAGGTTGACCAGCAGGAGCAGCAGGAAAGAGATGAGCAGCATGACGACGGCAATCACTGTCGCGCCCGCATAATCGAACTGGTCTAGCTTGTCCATGATCAGCTTGGGGACGATCTCGCCCTGCAAGGGAATGTTGTTCGAGATAAAGATCACCGAGCCGTACTCGCCCAGGGCGCGGGCAAAGGCGAGCGTGAAGCCGGTCAAGACGGCGGGCAGGAGCGTCGGAAGCAGGACGCGCAGGAATATCTGCCCGCGCGTCGCGCCCAAGCTGGCGGCGGCCTCCTCGACATCGGCCTCCAAATCCTGCAACACGGGCTGCACCGTGCGGACGACGAACGGCAGGCCGATGAAGACGAGGGCGACGAGGATGCCGAGCGGCGTGTACGAGATGCGGATGCCGTGCGGCGCCAGCCAGCGCCCGATCCAGCCGTTTTCGGCATAGACCGCGCTCAGGCAGATGCCCGCCACCGCCGTCGGCAGGGCGAACGGCAGGTCCACCAGGCCGTCAATTACGCGCCGTCCGGGAAACGGGTAGCGCACCAGGGTCCAGGCGACCAGCAGGCCGAACACGCCGTTCAGGGCGGCGGCGAGAAAGGACGTGCCGAAACTGAGTTTAAATGCGGCGACCGTGCGCGGGTCGGTGATTGTCTTTTGAAACTCGGCGTGTCCCACGGTCGCCGCCTTGAAGAAGACCGTGGACAGGGGAATTAACACCAGCAGGCTCAGGTAGAGCAGCGTGTAGCCCAGCGACAGGCCAAAGCCGGGCAGGATGCGCCGAGGCTTGTGTGCCTTTTGTGGTTCGGGTTGTTGTGCAAGGGCGACGGCCATGGGGAGCTACTGCTTCGCGTAAATCTGGTCGAAGATGCCGCCGTCAGCGAAGTGCGTCTTCTGCGCTGTCATCATCCCGCCGAAGACCTTGTCCACGGTGAACATCTTGATCGGCGGGAACTGCGCGGCGTACTTCTGGGCGACGGCATCCAGGCGCGGGCGGTAGAAGTGCTTGGCGGCAATCTCCTGCCCTTCGGGCGTGTACAAATAGTTCAGGTATGCCTCGGCGACGGGGCGCGTGCCGCCCGCGTCCACGTTTTTGTCCACGACGGCGACCGGCGGCTCGGCCAGGATGCTGACCGAGGGATAGACGATGTCGTACTGCCCCTTGCCGATCTTGGTCGTTGCCAGATACGCCTCGTTCTCCCAGGCCAGCAGGACATCGCCGATGTGGCGCTGGGTAAACGTCACTGTGGAACCGCGCGCCCCCGAGTCCAGAATCGGCACGTTCTTGTAGAGCTGCATGATGTACGCTTTGGCCGTGTCGGGGCTGCCGCCGGGCTGCTGGAGCGCGTAGCCGTAGGCGGCGAGGTAGCTCCAGCGTCCGCCGCTCGACGATTTGGGGTTCGGCGTGATGACCGAAACGCCCGGCTTGACCAGATCGCGCCAATCCTTGATGCCCTTCGGGTTGCCGTGGCGGACCAGGAAGACGACCGTGGAGGTGTAAGGCGCGCTGTTGTTCGGAAGCCGCTTCTGCCAGTCTTTGTTGACCAGCCCGGCTGTGGCAAGCGCGTCCACGTCGGAGGCGATGCCCAGCGTGACCACATCCGCGCCCAGCCCATTGCGAACCGCCTGCGCCTGCTTGCCCGACCCGCCGTGCGTCTGATTGACGGTCACGCTTTGACCGCTCTTGCCCTGCCAGTAAGTCTTGAAGGCGGCATTGTAGTCTACATAAAACTCGCGCGTCGGGTCATACGAGACGTTCAGCAGGGTGACGCCGCCCGTGTTCGTGGTTTTGTGTGATGAGCAGCCGGCAAGCGTCGCGGCGACGGTGAGGATGGACGCGGCAGAAGCGAATGTGCGTGTCAAGTGGAGTTTCATGGCTGCTCGTGTGTCGGGTAGATTTGGCCGGAGAGGGCCTTCTCCACAGCAGGACTTTATCTTACCCGCTTATTATTCAATTGTCTATAAACAAACTAGACAATTGACAAGAAAATTTTTATGTCCCGCTTTGAACTATTCGCCCGTCTTCTGGAACAAACTGAATAAGGGCAGACACAGAGGCGGGAACCGTGCGCGACGACAGGCGGCTGGCAAAACAGATAGCGGCAGGGGACGGGGGCGCGTTCGCGGCGTTCGTGGATGGCTACGGCCCGCGCCTGCACCGGCTGGTCCGCCGCTACACGGCCTGCGAAGCCGATGCCGAAGACTTGACTCAGGAGATTTTCGTGGACCTGTACCGGAGCATGGCGAACTTTCGCGGCGACTCGACGCTGGCGACCTGGGCTTACCGAGTCGCCCTCAACCACTGCCGCAAGCACGCGGGCCGCGCCCGTACCGCCACTGTTCCCTATGACGAGGCGCTGGGCGAGCGCGAGGCGGAGGAGCATGGCCCCGCCCACCACGCCGCCCGGCGGGAGCTGTCCGATCAAGTTCACGCCGCGCTGAACGGCCTTTCCTCCGACCACCGCGACGTGGTGATCCTGCACGAATTGCAGGAGTTGACCTACCGCGAATGCGCCGCCGTGCTGCAAGTGCCGGAAGGGACCGTCAAGTCCCGCCTCTCCTACGCCTTCCGCCGCCTGCGCGGGGCATTGAGCGGCTACGTCCTCAGCGACGCGCTCCCGGAGGCCGCCCCATGACCGACCATGCCCTGTTCCGAGATGACCTGAAAGCCTACGCCGACGGCGAACTGTCCCTGCCGCGCCGCCTCGCCGTCCGCCTGCACCTGACGCGCTGTGCGTCCTGCCGAGAGGAGTTGACCCAGATGACCCAGATCAGCGAAGATTTTCGCGCGTCCGAACCCGCCGACGCGCTCGACCCCGCCCTGCGGGCGAAGATACTGGGGATCGCCCCTACGTCCGTCGCAGAGGCGCCCGGCACTGGAAGTGCCGGGCTACTCGGGAGTGAAAGTGCCTCCGGCACTGCGGAAAAGCCGACCGAGGCTTCTTCAGTCGCGGAGCGACTTCCACTCCCAATTAGACCGGCACTTCCAGTGCCGGTTCCTCGGAAACGCCCCGCTCTGCCCTGGGCGCTGGCTGGAGCCGCCCTCGTCGCCTGGTTTCTGTTCTTCCCCCTGTTCCAAAAGGCCCGTGAAGCCAGTCCCATGGCGTTTATGGCGAAACGTGAGGCTCCTGCGGCATCGGTTGCCCCAGGACCAGCCGCTGCCCAGATGCCCTCGCATAAACCTCCGCCTCCACTGCAAATACCTCTCTTCGGCAGCGTTCCCAGCGCTAGGTACAGCAACGGCCCTGCGAATGGTGGAGGCTATCCCGGTGGCGGCGGCTATCCGGGCGGCGGTGGAGCGCCCCCCACCGTTGCAAGCGGCGGTGTCCAGAATTTCAACAGCATCGCCCCCGATGCTCCGCAGCGGCAGGTGCATAAAGAGGCATCCATTGGCGTTCAGGTGCCGAACCCCGAAGCGACCAGCGACACGGTCGCGAACATGGTCAAGGAAACCGGCGGCTTTGTTGCCGGGAACACGTTGAGCACGGGTGACGATGGCCTCAAATCGGCGGAGCTGACCGTGAAAGTGCCCGTCACGCAGTTTGAGACGTTTCTGGGCCAGGTCGCGCGGCTGGGGAATGTCCAGTCCAAGAACATCACCGGCGAGGACATCACCGAGAAGACCAGCGACGCCGACCAGACGGAGAGCGTTCTGGAAGACGACGTGCAGAAGTCCGAGGCGCGCCTGAAGGCGCTGGGGTCACGGGCGAAGTGGCACGACGAGCAGGCGACGCGCGATCTGCGGATTCAACTGGCCGAATCGCGCGCCCGGCTCGTCCTCCTGAAGCGCCTGGCCGCGCTGTCTACGATCACGGTGGACCTAAGCCAGACGCCCAAGCCGCCCGCTCCGGCCCCCCTCACCGGCGGATTCCTGAACGGGCTGAAGGCCAGCACGCACGACGCCCTGCAATCGCTGGTCGCGTCGGCCAGTGCGCTGATCGCCCTGGTGATCTGGCTTCTGGCCTACGCACCGCTTTGGATTCCCGCTCTGCTGGTGGGCCGGTACGCGCTGCGGGAGTACCGGAAGCGGCAGGCGGTGTAGGAGGTTCTTCTCTCCGACGGCTTTTTCTCCGGCGGCCTTTCTCCAAACGTCGCAGAAACTACCGACAGCGCCCGGCTATCGTCGCTGAGTGTTCATAACCTTTGGAGGTTTACAACGCCCCGCCCAAGTGGGCATAATCCCATGATCGGGAGACTCCCGGGTGCGGGCTGCCAATGCGCCGGGTGGGTTGCTACCCGCCGGCGGACGGCGGCAGGGTCCGGCGGTTCCCAGAAAAGGGGTGGAGATGGATAAAGTCGTACTGATCACAGGCGCTTCGAGCGGCATCGGAGCGGCCTCGGCACGCGCCCTGGTCGGGGCGGGGGCCAGCGTGGTTCTCTTTGCTCGCTCGGCGGATAAACTTCAGAGCTTGCAGGACGAATTCGGCGCGGACCGCGCCCTGGCGCTGGCGGGCGATGTCACCCGTCAGTCCGACCTGGACGGCTTGGTGCCGGCGGCCCTGGAGAAGTTCGGACGTCTGGACGCGGTATTTGCCAACGCGGGGTCGGCGATCCCCGGTCGTATCGCGGACGGTGATCCCGAGGCCTGGGCGCGCGGCGTAGACCTGAACGTCATGGGCGTCTTGCGGACGCTGCGGGCGACGGTCCCGCACCTGATCGCCCAGAAGTCGGGGCAGGTCCTGCTGACCGCCAGCATTGCGGGGCGGACGGTGTGGCCGGGCGAGGTGGTCTACTCGGCCACGAAATACGCGGTCTACGGCATCGCCGAGGGGCTTCGCAAGGAGGTCTCCTCGAGCGGCGTCGGCGTCGGGGTGATCTCGCCCGGTTACACGTTGAACGAGTTCTGGGGGGAGCGGGGCGTGGACCCGGAGGCGCAGCGTCGCCAGTCCGAAGAGGGCACCGCCTTGCTGTCGGAGAACATCGCGCAGTCCGTCGTGTTTGCCCTGAGCCAGCCGCCTAACGTCAACATCACCGACATGCTTGTCCTGCCGACGCGGCAGGACGTGCCGGCGTTCTAGCGCGCCGACGCCCCAGGCATCGCGAAGACGGCAGTGCAGAGAGTGTCCCGAATCGGGGGACACTCTCCGACTTTTGTAGGGAAGCGGTTTCCGCGCAGGAGGGTCGCGCGGCGCTGCCCTTTTCCTCTGCTTTCCTCTGCTTTCCTCTGCTTTCCTCTGCTTTCCTCCTTGCGTTCACCTTCCGCCGGGTATAATCCATATTATGCCTAAACTCGTGATCCTCGACGGCAACAGCCTGCTTTACCGGGGCTTCTTCGCCATGCGCGCCCTGTCCACGTCGGACCGGCTCCCCACCAACGCCGTTTATTCCTTCGTCCTGATGCTGCTGACGATCTTGGAGCGCGAGAAGCCGGACGCCATCTTTGCCGCCTTCGACCCGCCCGTCGCCACGTTCCGCCACCAGGAACTGGAATCCTACAAGGGCACCCGGAAGACGATGCCGGACGACCTGAAGCCGCAGCGCGCGCTGGCCCGCGAGGCGGCGAAGGTGTTCCGGGTGCCCAATGTCGAGGTGGAAGGCTATGAGGCGGACGATGTGTGCGGGACGCTGGCCGAAATCGGCAAGCACCAGGGCTACGACGTGCTGATCGTGACGGGCGACGGCGACGCGCTGCAACTGGTGGATGACGGCAGCCCGCTGGAAGGGCGGGGGCCGGTCCGGGCGATGATTACCGTCAAGGGCGTGACCGATACGGTCGTCTATGACGAGGCCGCCGTCAAGGCGCGCTACGGGCTGACCCCCGCCCAGATTCCCGACTTCAAGGGCCTCAAAGGCGACTCCTCGGACAACCTGCCCGGCGTCCCCGGCATCGGCGAAAAGGGCGCGTCCAAGCTGCTCAAGGACTATGGGACATTAGAAAACCTGCTGTTCCATGTGGACGAGCAGCCGGAAAAGATCAAGAACGCGCTGATCACGCACACGGATACCGCCCTCCAATGCAAGCGGCTGGCAACCATCGTCCGTGATGTCCCGCTGCCGGAATGGGTGGCGCTGACGCCGGACTATCAGACGGTCGGCCCGGATTTCGAGGCGGTCAAAGAGCTATTCGAGCGCCTGGAATTCCGCACCCTGGTCAAGCGCCTGCCGGGCCTGGAGCGGGGGCAGCGGGCGAAGACGATAGAACAGAACGAGGAGGGCGGGGGGACCCCGCCCCTACGCGCGGATGGGGTAGGGAACGGGTCCCCCGACCCTCCCGCTTCCTTTCCCCCCGCTGTTGAAGGGCAAACGATCACGACCCAGGCGCATCTGGACGCGCTGCTGGCGCGTCTCGCCGAGGCCGACGCGCCCGTCGGCGTTCAGCTTCATCTCGCTCCGCCCGCCGGGGTCAAGCCCGCTGTCCTAACGCTGATGAACGCCGAGCTGCAAGGCGTCGCCTTCGGCTTGCCGGACAGCGCCTTTTATGCCGCTTGGGCCGAGTGGGGCGCGGCGCTGACGCCGTACCTGGAAGACGCGGCCCGCGCGAAGTCCGTTTATGACCTCAAGCTCGCTGCTGGCGTCCTGGGCCGCAGCGGCGTGACACTGCGCGGCGTCACGTTTGACGCGCTGCTGGCGGCGTACCTGCTGAATGCGGGCCGGTCCGGCTACCCGCTGGCGGACCTCGCCGCCGACAACGCGGGCATGGAACTGGTTCCCGACCCCGAACACCCGCAGGCGGGGGCGATGGACGAGGCGCGTGCCATTCAGGCCCTCGAGGCTGCGCTGACGCCCCGGCTGGAGCGTGACGGGTTGCAACGGATATTCACCGACATCGAGCTGCCGCTTGCCCCGATCCTGGCCGGCATGGAGCGGGTGGGGGTGTCGGTGGACGCCGATCTACTGCGCGAGGCGAGCAAGAATCTGGGAGCGCAGGTGGCGTCGCTGGAAGCCGAGATATTCGAGCTGGCCGGCCAGAAGTTCTCCGTCGGCTCCACCAAGCAGCTCCAGGAAGTGCTGTTCGACAAGCTGAAGCTGCCTATCGGCAAGAAGACGAAGACCGGCTACTCGACGGGCGCGGAAGTGCTGGAAGACCTGGTTGCCAAAGGCCACGAGATCGCCGGCAAGATCGTCCGGTGGCGCGAGGTTTCCAAGCTGAAATCCACCTACGCCGATGCCCTGCCCGCGCTCATCAACCCGGAAACCGGCAAGGTGCATACGTCGCTGAACCAGACCGTCGCCAGCACGGGGCGGCTGTCATCGTCCAACCCGAACCTGCAAAACATCCCCGTCCGCACCGAGATCGGGCGCGAGATTCGAAAAGGCTTCGTCGCCTCGGCGGGCCGTGTCCTCGTCTCCGCCGACTACTCGCAGATCGAGCTGCGCCTGTTCGCCCACATCACCAAAGACCCCGGCCTGGTCGAAGCCTTCCAGACCGATGCGGACATCCACGCCCAGACCGCCCGCCGCATCTTTGAAGTGCCCAAGGGCCAACCCGTGACGCACGACCAGCGGCGGCAGGCCAAGACCATCAATTTCGCCGTCATCTACGGGGCGAGTCCTTTCCGCGTCGCCATTGAACTCGGCATCACCCAGGCCCGCGCGTCGGAACTCATCAAAGCCTATCTCGCTCTCTATCCCGGCGTCCGCGCCTACCTCGAAACCGTCTTGGAGGACGCGCGCGAAAAGGGATACGTCCAGACCCTGCTGGGCCGCCGCCGCTACGTCCCCGACATCAACTCCCGCGTCTTCCAGTTCCGCCAGGCGGCGGAGCGCGAGGCCGCCAACATGCCCGTCCAGGGCACCAGCGCCGACATCATTAAGCTGGCAATGCTCCGCGTGGATGGGGCGCTGCGGGAGAGCGGTTTGGGGGCGCAGATGGTCCTGCAAGTCCACGATGAACTGCTGTTCGAGTGCCCCGCAGGCGAAGTCCGTCCTCTGGCTGACCTCGTCCGGGACGCCATGCAGAACGCCTACCCCCTCGACGTGCCCCTGCGCGCGGAAGTCAAGACCGGCCATAACTGGTGGGACGTAACGCCCGTTGCAAAGTGATACTGCACGAAGTGAGGCCACCCAGAATCAAGGTCGCCCAGAATCAAGGTCGCCTGGAAGCACGATGGACAGGGAGCGCTTGTCGGGGGCGGGTAGGATGTAGCGGATCGCGGCGGCCAGCTCGGCCCGCTTTTGCTGCGGGGCCGCGTCGCCTTGCAGCAGCTCCCGCAGGGCGCGCGCCTGGGCAGCCTGGTACTCCGGGGCGGGACTGGCGGACAGCGACGCTAGCGCCTCCCTCAGCGCCGCCTCGCGCGACGTAAGGCCCTCCAGCCGGCCCAGCAGCTCCGGCATCGTCATCGCGCCGGCCGCCTGCTGATCCTGATATCCCTGGCGCAGCGCAGGCAGGGACGACAGTTCGCGCGCCAGCGCCTCCCGCTCGCCGTCCGTCCGCCGTGCGCGGGCCTGCGGAGATTTTGCCCCCGCAGGCAAAACCGGCGACTCGCCCGCCTCGCCCGCCTCGGCCTCCAGCCATTCCAGCAGGAGAGCGGAGCAGACCGACTCGGAGATCTGGTAGCCGGGGCAGGACACGTCAAACGAACCGCCCCACTGGGCGTATTGTTTGCCCCGCTTCTCCACCTTGCACCGGTAGGAGACGTAGCGCGTCCGGGTGCCCGTCTCCCGATCTGAGGCGAGCGTCGCGGAGTAGAAGTTGACGTGCAGCGGCACGAGGCCGCGCCCCGCCGCGTGGCACAGCGGGCAGCGGAGGAGGCCGCCCGAGAACAGCCGGGGTGAGGCGGCGGCACGCCGGGGCGAATGGGAATCCAGGAGCGCCTGCACCCGCGCGAACGTGTCCGCATCCACCAGGGCCGGGTGCGCGCCCGGCAGCCAGTCGCCCTGATAGTGGATCTCCCCTCGGTACAGGCGGCTCCCCAGCATTTTTTTGATCGTCCAGGGCACCCAGCCGGATGCCGCCGCGTGGGGCATCCGGTTCGCGACGTCCGCCGAGGCCGTCGGGGGCGGGACGCCGCGCGCGTTCAGCTCACGGGCGAGCGCGGCGAAGGTGACGCCCCCCTCGGCGAACCGCGCGAATAGGTAGAGCGCCCAGGGGTCGGCGGCGTCGTCCACGGCCCACCCGCTGCGGCGCTTCGACAGGTCCGCCCAGCGGTAGCCGTAGGGCGGCCAGCCGTTCGCGTAGCCGGCCTCGGCGTTCGCCTTGAGCCGCTTGTGGACCTCGGCGCGCAGGTTGCTGATGTAGAGCTTGTTGAAGCCGCGCGCGAGCGTCTCCATCATCTCGTCCATCGGGTGTGAGCCGCCCACAAACGGCTCGGTGACGGAGGCGATCCGCACGCCGTGCTGGGCAAGCTCCGCCTTGATGACCAGGAAGTCCATCTCCTCGCGCGAGAGGCGGTCGCTCTTGTGGATGAGCAGGACCTCGAACTCGCGCCGGCGCGCGGCCGCGAGCATCGCCTGGAGGCCGGGCCGGTCCATGTTGGTGCCGGTGTAGCCGGGGTCGGCAAACTCCGAGCCGGCCAGCCAGCCTTCCGCGTACAGGCGCCTGCGGCCCTCGGCGAGCTGGGCCGGGATGGAGGTCTCCTGGTCGGCCTGCTCGCGCGTGGAGACGCGGGCGTAGAGGGCCGCGCGGGTGAGGCCGGGGGCGAGGGGCGGGGGCGGCGTTTTCTTGCGGGTCGTCATGGGCGGGTCGTTTAGCGCGGCTCGCCGCCCAGCGGCGTGACCTTCGTTCCCTCTTTGCCCGTGTCCGGGTTGACGTTCCCCTTCGTCTCGCGGTGCTGCTTGACGAACGTGCCGCGCTTGGTGACGTAGGAGCGGACGGTATGGGCACCGGGGCTGCTGCTGCGGGATGAGGAACGGCTGCCGGAGGAATGGCCGCCGCCATGGCCACCGCCGCCTCGGGCGAAGGCCGGCGCGCAGGCCAGTGCAAGGCCGGCGGCAATGAGAATCAGTCTCTTGTTCATGATCGTGTCTCCTTTGGGTCTGTCGTGATCGGTCGGGTAAGACTCGGTTCGCTGTCCTTATTGTCCGTTCCTTGTGGGGCGATAGCCGGCCCGCTTTGCCGCGCCCTCGCTCATGTATTCGCCCTCTTGGGTCCGGCCGTACCAGCGCTCGCCCGGAAAGTGGTAGACGCCGCTGTTCGTATTGACCCAGACCTTGACTCCCTGCTCCGCTGGGGATGCGGTCCGGTGGGTGCTGGTTGCGTGACGGGCATGGTAGCGCGTGTGATGCCGGGCCTGAACAGCACCAGGAAAAACTAGCAGCAGCAAGGCTGGAATGATAAGCAAGCGCATGGGATACCTCACATGGACAATGGGCCGAAACAAAGCCGCTCGACGCGCCGGGCGATTCGGTGGGCAGCATCAGCAGGGTCATCGTCGTAACCGGCCCGGACGTAGTCGCCAGCTATGAAACCTGGCTCCTCGCCGCCTCGCCACAGCCCCGACGCGAGCCGCTGCATCTCCGCATGGGCCAGCTCATGGACGAACGCGCGCACCTGGACCAGCGGGCCGGGGGCAGTGTTGATTAGGATGATGCCAGTGCCCGGTTCGTAGCTCCGAAACTCGCCCGGCCCAGCCTCGGGGTCATGGAAGAGAAGAAAGCGGTGTCCGCGCCGGGACGCAACACTTTCCCACGTCCCGCGTTCGTCTCGTTCTCCTTCCTGTGCCATCAAAAGCCGCTGTGCAATTAGGCAGGCCGTATCTTCCTCTTGCTCGGTCACTTACTCAGCGTGCCTCCCGACAGCACCCTCGCGGGATACTTCAAGGGCCAACTCCGCCGCACCCTTGATATGCCGCCTGCCGTTGTCCGATGCGCCCCGGTATGCCTCGACAACCATCTGGAGATCGGGATCGGTCTCATACTCAATCGGCGCAAGCGCGTATCCCTGCGGCGGTCGGTATCCCCGCCGGAACATCTCCGATTCAGGCACACCCAGCACCCGCGCAAGTGCGCGCAGGTTGTCCTCGCCTACATTGGGCGGTTCGCCACTAGAGGGCTGATGGTCATCCTCAATCTTGCCTATGTAATCGCGCGTCATGCCAGTTTGCCGGGCCAATTCGGCTTTGCTAAAACCGAGGGCTACGCGAAGGCGTGTGATGTACTGGCCGAAGGTTTCTTGCTTCATGTCGTTTGATCCCTGTATACTAACATTATACAAATGTTTGTGTATACCGGCAAACGGCAATTTTACCAGGTTGTTGACTTTTTATGAACGCTGTTGTATACTCTAAGTATGCAATCAACGATAGAAGGCAGCGCCATTGCGCGAGATCAGGGGCCTGGTCTACAAAATAATCTTGCCAGCTTACGCGGCTTACGATCAGTGGATGAGGTTGCTCGGGCCCTTGGTATAAGTCGAATGGCGCTTTACAAGATGGAAAAAGGCCATGTCATGCCCTTGCGCCAAAATCTTATGGCGCTGATACGCTTTTACGACTCTCCCGTCACATTCTACGCACCAAAATAGTTTTTGAGTTTTTGTATACTGAGGGTTGACAATGGTTTACCTATGTTGTATACTAACAGTATACAACACTCTGAGAGGGACCAGTCAAATGAGAACAGCGGCGGCATCAATTAGCAAGGCAGCGGGGCACATGGCGGGCGGCACGAACAACGCCGACCTGCTGCGCGGCAACCGGCAGGCGGCGGAGGCGGCGCGGACGGAGAGGGCGATCCGGGCGCAGGCGGAGGCGATCCTGGAAGGCGGAGAGTTCGAGGTCGAGGACGGCGCCATGAAAAATCTTATGCACATCCGCTACCAGGGCCACAAGGCCACGGTCGAGGGGCATCTGACGCCGGACGGGTGGGACGTGCGCTGCACCGCCCTGTCCTGCTCCTGCACCGTGCCGGGCGAGGTGTTTGCGCAGGCCGTGCGGCTGCGGCTCGCGCGGAACCGGGCAGCGCGGGCGGATGCCAAAAAGCCTGAGATCATCAAGCCCTGCGGCGGCCAGCCCCTCGCGGAGCGGGCGGGCGCGTCCGCCGTCCTGGGCGCGAACGCCTACGCCTTCGAGTTCACGGCCACATCGGGCGAAGGCGTGTACGGCTGCTACGACGCCAGAGTCCCCGACACCGCCACGCACGAACAGAAGTACGCGCTCGAAACCGTGGCCGGCCTGGTGACGCACTGCAACTGCCCGGACCGGGTGTACCGGCGGCGCGTGTGCAAGCACATGGTGGAACTGGCTGTCGCGCTCCAGACGGGCCTGCGGACGCCCGGCGGGGCGGAGGTCCGGGCGGCGTCGGTCCTGTCCGTCCTGCAAGCGGGGCCGCGCACCGTGGCGGACAGCCTGCGCGCCTTGCGGGAGGATTACCACGCGGCGGCGGCACGGGCCGTGATCCTGACGGCGGCGGAAGTGGAGAATTGTCAGGAGGCAGCCAAGTGAAAATCCTTACCCTAACGATCCACTACGGAGCCAAACGGGCCCACGACTTCCAGAGCGCCGACGTGGGGGCGGAGATGACGGTGCAGGTGGAGGAGGGCGACAAGATCTGCAACACCTTCCGCGCCGGGGCGAAGAAGCTGGCCCCGCTGGTCGAGCAGGAAGCGGACTGGCGGATACGCCAGCTCTGCGACGATGCCAGCGCCATGAGGAGGGGCTAGACGTGAACACTCCCGAAACAACCAATTCTGATGACCCAACCAATTCTGATGACCCAACCAATTCTGATGACCCAACCAATTCTGATGAAAAATCTTATGATGACCCATTCGGCTTCGACTGGCAGAGCTACGCGCGGGACGTCTGGCAGGCGGAGGCGAATGAGAAGGAGCAGTCTCGCCTGGCCGCCGAGAAGAAGGTGGCGGAGCGCCTCATCGAGATGCTGGCCGGGTGGTTTGACCCCCCGATCCTGGGGGCGACGCCGCTGGGGGGCACGGCCGAAGTGGACGGCGTCCGGTTCGTGCTCCGGCACGACTACGGCGACGAGCGGCTGGCGATGATCCGGGCCTGCGCCGGCTGCGGCCAGGACGTGGCCTCGCAGGTTCTGAAGACTTGGGCGGACATCGGCAAGTGCCTGAGTCGGGGGCCGGAGGGGGGGGACAGGGCCGAGATTTCGGAATACTCTTGGGACTACCACCGCTGCCCCGAACCCGACCCGGCGGACCTCGTGAGCGTCCTGCGCCACCTCCTGCTGTTTGCCTACGACTGGGACACGGGTGAGCCGGTGCTACCCCTCTACGCCATCCGCCGCGCCGAGAACGCCCTGGCCGCGTCCGAGGGGAAGGGGATCGGGGTGGACACTTATGCCTAGCACGCTACAGAAACAGCGCGAGGGCCAGTGCGACCGATGCCACACCTGCTGGGTCTGGTCACTGAACATCCCCATCAGGGCGCAGATCTGCCTCACCTGCAATGGCCCCCTGAAGCCCGTCAGCCGGGCGCAGACCCAAGCGGACGGAGCGGGCTTAGAAGGAGCGGGTGTAGCGGGCCGCGTAGACGGGCGGGTGGTCTGGTACACATGGCTGACGTGGGAGGGCTATCAGCAACAATGAGCACCAAGACCATGAAGAGCGTCAAAGGCTCCCGCCCGGCGACGGTGCTGATCGAGACGTCTTGCGGCGCGCTGCGGCCCGCGACAGAGGTGGAGGTGGCGCTGGCCCGCCTGCGGATGCTCTGGCGCCTCAACGGGTACGCGGACGCGCCGCCGGAGGCCATTGAGCGGACGGCGGCGCGCATCGAAGCGCAGGCCGAAGCACGGGCGCGCGAAAGGGTCTACCCGGCGCATGAGATCCACGGGGGAGAGGAAATGGAGTCAGTCCATGCCTAGCCTGATGCCGACCCCGGAACGCTCACTCACCCTGCCCATCGCAGCCCTAGCCGCCCCGCCGCGCGGCCTGCCGCCCGTGCTGGCGGACTGCCTGGCGTTCACCCAGGACGAATACCTGCGGGCGGCGGATCAGGCGGGCCGACCGGCCTCGCTGCAGGGTCCGCTCGGCGATGTCGAGATGTTCCACGAATTCCGCCGAGGCATGGGCGAGGAGCTGCTCGTGGGCGCCTGGCAGGAGGCGCTCTGCCCCGCGTTCTATTTCAACGAAGGGTTTCGCGCATGAAAAACCTGCTTATGAAAAACCTGCTGGCAAAGAAGTCGTGGGGGGCTGCCCGCCCCCCACTCTGCCCGTCGCCCTCGGAGGTGCGTTACGCCCTCCAGGACGTGGACACGCGCGAGGTCTACCCGCTGCCGGATGCCTTCCGCTGGCTGGACGCCTACTTCGTCCTCGAAGCCTGCCGGGCCGGCGAGGACGTGGGGCTGCCCGTGCCGCCCCGCGCGGGGGCACGGCTGCGGATCATCATCGTCTACCCGCCGGCGGAGCGGGAGCGCCGGGCGCGGGAGGCGGCGGAAGCGAGGGCGCGGGCCGACGCCGAGATCGCCGCCCTGTTCGGCGACTCGCTGCTGCCGTCCCCGCCCCTGACCTGGTGGGGGCGCGCGGCGGAGGCCCTGCAGTCTCGCTGCGAGGCGCTGCACCGCTGGCTGTGCCGGGGCGACGTGACGCTGCTGGTGATCGGCGCCTGCGCCGTCTGCTTCTTTGTCAGGAGGGCGCTGTGAGCGTCCAGCGGCAGCCGGGGGCCATAACAGCCGAAGACAGCTTGCCCGCCCCCGCAGGAATGGACGTCGACAGCTTGCCCCCACAGGAGCTGATGCCGCGGGAATGGACTCTGACCGTCGAGCGGGAGCGGGCGGATGTCATCCGGCCCTGGGAGAACGTGCTGGCGCGCAGGACCTACTACCTGACCCACCCGGCACGCCCAGAGCGGGAGCTCTACTGCTACGCGGTCAAGAGGTCGACGGATGCGGGGGGGCGATGGACGCGGCGCTATGCCGGCTCGGTCCAGGCGAACGGCGATCTACTCCGGGCCTGGACGCCGCGCGACGGGTGGACGGACGAGGCGGGGAGATGCGAGGACCTGGTCGCGACGTGTGCGCGCATCTTCCGTGAGGCCAGCGCCGGCGCAAGGCCGAGCAAAACGTAACCGAAGAAACATTGATCGGACAGGTAGACCAAGAACTGTAAAGGGAACCCTATGACAACCACACTTGACAGACCGGGCGCAGAGAAACCCGGCCCCCTCGCCCCGCTGGGAGACGCGCAGCTCACCCTGACGCTGGATGCGAGCGAGCGGCTGGAGCTTCGCACCTGCGAGGCGACCATCGAGCGCAACCTGAGCGCCTTCATCGAGACGGGCGCGGCGCTTCTGATCATCAAGGACAGCCGGCTGTACCGGGAGACGCACGCCTCGTTCGAGAGCTACCTCGCCGAGCGCTGGAACATGGGCAAGACGAGCGCCTACCGGCTGATCAAGGCGGCGGAGGTCGTCGCCGGGATCGAGAACATCGGGGCGCCGGTGTCGAGAGTTGGGGAGGCCGTCCTGCCGGCGAACGAGGCGCAGGCCCGCCCGCTGTCCGCTCTGCCGGAAGATCAGCGGGCGGAGGCGTGGGCCAAAGCGGTCGAGGCGGCGGAAGGCCGGCCGACAGCGGCGGAGGTGCAGGCCGCCGTGGACGAGATGCTGCCGCCCAAAGAGGAAAGGCCGCCGGCCGCCGCCCAGCTGATCCAGGGGCAGTTCGATGCCTACGAGCAGGAGCACGGGGACACGGGCCAGGGGGCGCAAAACGGGTTTGCGCCCTCTGGCCCGGTGCCTGCGGGCGACGTTTTGGCGTGCGAACAGCCAGAAGGAGCGAGTCCAGAAGGAGCGAGTGACGGGGAAGGAGCGAGCGCCAAATCCGGTGGGCCTGCCGGGGCGCTGGCGGCTCTGAACGCCGAGCGGGACGCCTCTGTTAAGGAGTGGACCAGCGCGCCTTCTGAGGACGCGCCTTCTGAGGACGCGCCTTCTGAGGACGCGCCTTCTGAGGATGGGGCGCCTGCGCCCCCGCAGGTCGCCCTGGACACGCAGGCGCTGGACCAAGCGGCCGCCGTGATTGAGGGGGTCAAGCCGGAAGGGGTCAAGCCGGTGCCCGCCGCCCCGAGGCCCCTGGTGCCCGTCCCCGCGCCGAAGCCCGCCCCGGCCGAGAACCCGATCCTCGCCGTCGCTCGCAAGGCCGGCATCACGACGCCCGAACGCATGGAGGAGATCATCAAGGCCGCTACGGCGACGCCCACGGCGACGCCCGGATGGACGACGGCGTTCGTCAAGGTCGACGACTTCGAGAAGGCCAAGAGGATGGGCCTCTGGCCTCTCTCCGAAACGATCCGCGAGGTGGAGGATCTGCGGGCGGCCATCGCCGCCGCCGGGTTCGGTTCCCCCAGTGAAATGGCTGCCGCACCCGCCCCAGATGCACAGGTCGAGGCCCCGGTCAGCCCGGCGATGGCCCTGGCGGGCGGGGCGGCATCCCGGCTCGCGGAGATGATCCGGGAGGGGCAGGACATCCTCACGCTGACCGACCGGCAGCTCCTCGACGAGCTGTTCCCGACTCGGACGGAGACCCTGCCCGAGCACGTCGTCGCCACCCTCGTCACCAAGCGGCTGCGCCAGGCCAGCGGGGACATCCAGACCGCTTAAGCGAAAGGAACGCAACACCATGACAGCTCGCGTCTTCAAATTCGGCGACATCGTGATCCCGGACCCGGACCCATCCATGCACGCCGACGATGTACGTAAGATGTACGTGAGCGCCTACCCGGCGCTCACCAACGCCGTCATCACCTACCCGGACGGACAGGAGGCAGGCACCTATGAGTTCAGGGACAAGGGCGAAGCGGCTGGCCGCCGAGGAGCCGCCCGCGCCCGAGCTGCCCAGCGGCTGGCCGCCGAGGAGCCGCCCGCGCCCGAGCTGCCCAGCGGCAAGCGCAAGCTGCCCAAGGCGTTCCGCGTGCCCGGCGGCCGCGCCCAGGCGACGGTGACGACCCGGATCGTCTCGGACGGGACGGTGTTGCGGGACGGGAACACCCGCGCCCTGATCGTGCAGAGTACGGGGAATACAGTCGCCAACAGAAATCCCGCCAAGGGCACAGAGGACGGCGCGGCGGAGATCGCGGGCGCGCTGCTCGAAGCCGGCGTCCTGAAGGAGAGCGACTGGTGCGGGGGCCTGGAGCGGACCGTGCGGCGCGGCCTGGCCCGCTGGGTGAACGAGGACATGGGCGCGGCGGCTTACCGCTTCTTCGGGCCGCTGGAACTGATCTACACCGACGACGCGCCGGCCTACAACACGGGCGCGCGGATGGGGCGATGGAGCGAGCACTTTCGGGCGCGCGGGGACCGGCCTGTCGGCTTCTTCGGCCTGCGCTGGCAGGAGGGCGCCCGCGCGGTCCACATCCGGTCCGCCATTCAGTCGCTGGAGCAGGCGTGGCCCGGCTACGGCGCGGGGCTGATCGAGCTGATCCAGAGCGCCACCGTCAGCGGCATCTGCGGCCACACGTTCCTATGGGGGCGCGAGTTCATCAAGATGGGCGGGGCCCAGCACGAGGCCATGCTGAAGCGCTTTGAGCGCCACGACCAGGACCCGCTGGGCATGTTCGACGGGGAGATGCAACCGCTCCCCGACGACCTGACACTAAAGGCGTTCCACGAGCAGGTCCCGGAGGCGGTCTGCAAGGGCGGCTGGAGGCTTCCCCAGGCGCGTCTAATCGCACACCGGGCACCGAAGGAGCAGCCGCATCTCGCACCGATCACCGCCGCCGCCCTCGCGCTCTGGGACGCCTGCCGGGCCTGCGGGCTGACGTTCTACACGACCAACCACATGCCGTTTCTGAACTGGCAGATGCGGACGGCCAGGATGGATATGCGGACGGGCGAGATGAACCGGGGGCCGGTGGAGTACTCGGTGCGGGAGATCCCGAAGCTCTACCGCGCACCGTGCTTCTACACCGTCTGGGAGGATGCCGGCAGGGCTTGTGAGGAATTGCCCCCGGACCTGATGGGGCAGCTGGTGGACGACCACACACACGCCTGCAAGGAGAGCTGGTCGTACAGCGACTTGACATGGATGCGCGCCTTCCAAATCGGCCACTCCTGTCCCGATCCGGGCGGCGCGGCGAAGGATCTGGCCGCGCGGGAGCGGGCGGTGCGGAAGGCCGCCAAAAGCTACCCGGAGCTGCTGGCGTGGCACGACCCGGACTATGTGCCGGGGCCGATGCCCGACGGCGGCCTGGCCCACGCCGTGCAGGCGCTGCGGCTGGCGCTCGGCATCGTGCGGGCGCTGGACGACCTGCTGACCCTGCTGCACCGCCCGGCGACGCTGATGGAACGGTCGAGGATGGGCCTGCCATGAGCATGAACATCACGGGCCATCCGCTCACAGTCGGGACGGGACTAAAACCCGTGGATTTTGGCGCTGTCGTCATACTTGAGAACGGTGGGGAGACCCGGATCGTGCTGGCGCCGAACGAGGCTCGGTCCTTCGCGCTGGCCTTGATGGATGCGGCAGCCCGCGCCGAGGCCGAGTCAGTCCTGGCCCGGTGGCTTTCGCGCATTCCAGGCATGAACGAGGCGAAGATGGAGCTGGCCTTTTCTGACTTCCGCGGGCTTGCTGCTCCAGATTATTATAAGAGCGTCAGGAAGGCACACCAATAGGCACTAGAGCGAAACGAGAAGGAGACCTGTAAGTGATTACTCCCTAAAGGAAGCGGCTTTGCCACTCACCCGGAGGCGGCGACAATTCACCCGGAGGCGGCGACAATAGCGCAACTTACAGATGCGCCGTACTCACAATCGTTCTTGGGCAAGCCCCGCCTCAGCATTACGCTGGTCGAATTATGAACATCACCGACTACCTTTCCGACGCCCGCGAGACCGAACCTGTGGGTGCGGTCGTGCTGCACCGCCTGCGGGACCGGCACCTGGGCGTCTACCACGACGTGCTCGAATCGCCCGACGGCGGCGCCCCGCTCCTCGGGCCGGGCCGGGTGCTGACCCACGACGCGGTGCGGGACATGACCCAGCGCCTGTCGGGGAGCACTTCTTCCCGCCGGATCTTGCCGGGCTGCGTGCTGGTGGCGGACACGGACCTTTTGGTCTGGTGGCGGCCCCCAACGCGCCGGCCCATCGTCTTCCAGACGCGCGATGAAGGCTTCAACCGGGAGATGAGTGGGCGGAGCGTCCTGCACCCGGCCCTCCTGTTCGTCGGAAGGCCCAAGGGGCTGGCCGTCTACGCCCTGCCCTACTACTCCGCCGCCGCAAGCCCCCGCCCGGCCGCCGCCGACCCGCTCTGCCGCGCGCCCTACCACAACATCTACCTGACCGGGGCGATGTGCGAGGGGAACGTGCCCATGCCCGCCGCGCCCGCGCCGACCGAGGAGGTTGTGGCCGGCTACGAGGCGGCCTTCTACGACAGCGGCTTCGCCCACACCAACATCGCCGGCCGGGTCATCCACTGGCCGGGCGGCCACGACGGCCTGTGGCGGGCCATGGCCGACGCCCGGCGGCTCTTTCCCGCGCACGCCCTGGTGCCCCTCACGGCCCAGGGCAGCCCGCTCACGCTGGGCACGGTGATCAACTCCGATGCCAGAAAGGCCCTCGTTGATGTCCAATAATTCGACATTTCCCCCGCCGCCTGTTCGCAAGACGAAGCACCGGCTGGACGAGTCCCTGGCCCCGCACGGGGCGGGCGACGGGTCGGGCCTGGCCGCGACGCGGATCGCGCTCGTGGGCGCGGGCGGAACGGGCAGCCAGATGGTGCCCTGCCTGGCGCGCATGGACCGGGCCTTGCGGGCGCTGCACCTGCCGCCGCTGCACGTCACGCTCTACGACGCGGACCTGGTCAGCGCGGCCAACGTCGGGCGGCTGCTCTTCTACCCGGACGACGTGGGCCAGAGCAAGGCAGTCCTGCTGATCCACCGGGCGAACGTGGGCTTCGGCCTGGCGTGGGAGGCCGCCCCGGTGCAGCTGGGCAAGGACCGTCCGCCGCGCCCGTGCGACGTGCTGATCACCTGCGTGGACACCGGGGCGGCGCGGCGGGAGATCCTGGCCGGCCTGGATATGCTGGACCCGCCGGCCTACTGGCTGGACGTCGGCAACGAGGCGAGCACTGGGCAGGTGTGGCTGGGGCAGTTCCCGCGCCTGGACGAGCTGGGCACGCACGCGCGGGGCGGCCAGCCGCTCCTGCCCCGGATCACGGAGGCGTTCCCGCGCTTCTTCGACGGGACGGAGCCGGAGACGGACGCGCCCTCGTGCAGCCTGGCCGAAGCCCTGGAGACACAGGACCTGTTCGTCAACGACCACTGCGCCCGGTGGGCGTCCCACCTGCTGTGGACGCTGCTGCGGCGGGCCGAGATCGAGCACCACGGCTACTGGATCAACCTGCGCGACGGGAGCGTCGCGCCCGTCCCGGTCACGATCCTGGAAGACACGATCCTGGAAGACACGATCCTGGAAGACACGATCCTGGAAGACACGATCCTGGAAGACACGATCCTGGAAGACACGATCCTGGAAGACACGATCCTGGAAGACACGATCCTGGAAGAAGGGGGGGCGGCATGACAGGCCACGAGGAAGATCTAGACGAGTGGGCGTGTCGCGCTTTCAATCCAGACGACATGATTGACGTACTCCTGCCGAGCGGGGCCATCGCGCGCGTGGCCCCTGACGTCTCGGTGGAGACGCTGGCCGCGCTGGACCGGATGGCCGCTCTGGCGATCAAACAGGTAGCGGATGTGCCGGCGGCCGTGCCAAAGGTGCGCCGACAGAAGCCCGGCCACCTGCTGAAGCCCGGCGGGCGGGCGGCCTGGGCGCGCGGCTGCAAGTGTTTCGTGATCCCGGGCCTTGCGGCGGACGGGCGCGACGAGCACCAGGCGCACTGCCCGCTGAGGCCGCAGGATGATACTAGGAGGTGAGATAGCGATGCCAGACACTGAAAATCCGGACATTGAACCGGACATTGAAAAAGACGTCAACGCCGATTACCAGCTTAAAGTCTGCTCGAGCGTCTACAGTTCACTGGAAGGGGGCGCGAAGAATTTCGAGGTGCGGCTCAACGACCGCTGCTACTCCGAGGCGTCCATCCTGCACCTGTGCGAATGGGATCGGTTCGCCCGGTGTTTCACGGGCCGATCATGCCTGCGGCGGATCACCTACATCCTCTACGGCGGTAATTTCGGCCTCTACGGCGGTAATTCCGGCGTCGAGGACGGCTATGTCGTCTTGGCGCTTGCACCCCTACTCGATGACCCCCGCCCGATGCGGGAGGCGCTGACCGAGGCGCACGACTGGCTCGATAACGGCAAGTGCCTGTGGGGCGGCGAGGATGAGTTCGCGGCGCTCATGGACAAGATTGAAGCCGCACTAGGTATTGAGACCGCACTAGGTGAAAGGGCGAACAGAGAATGAATTCAGACTTCAGGCTCTCGGTGGGCTATTTCGCCCATGCAAAGGTGCAGAAACTCGGACGCCGGCTGGGTGACAGCGGCGTCCTGGCGCACATCAAGCTGCTCTCCTACGCCGCCCAGAACCGCCCGAACGGCGTGCTGACCAACATGGACTCGGACGACATCGCCATAGCCTCGGGCTATGGCAGCGACCCGGATGCGTTTATCCAGGCGCTGCTCGATCTACACCTACTCGACCGCACGGACGACGGCGTGCTGGAGCTGCATGACTGGGCCGAGCACAACCCGTGGGCATCGGGCGCCCCAGAGCGCTCCTGCGCCGGGAAGAGGGCGGCGGATGCGCGCTGGGCGCGCGAGCGGAAGGCGGCGTTAGAAGCCATCCAGCAGTCCGAAGATTCCCTGGAAGATTCCCCGCTTGCAACAAGCCCGCATCAATCCGCATTGCCCGACGCACCCGCCCGCAATGCCGAACCATGCGCCCCGCATCAATCCGCATTGCCCGACGCACCCGCCCGCAATGCCGAACCATGCGCCCCGCATCAATCCGCATTGCCCGACGCACCCGCCCGCAATGCTCTCTTCTCTTCTCTTCTCTTCCTTTCCGACTCTTCTCCGAATCCTAACCTTTCGAATCCTAACCTTTCGAATCCCAACCAACCCCCCTACCCCCCAAATCCCCCCACCGGGGCGGGCAGCGGCGGGTCGCCGGGTGAGCCAGATGCGGCGCAAGAATTAGGGCCTGGTGGGGTGGAGGTTTTGGAGGACCTGCTCAGGATTGCGCCGGACCGCCAGCAGGCCCTGCTCTGTCTGAGCCGGCACGGGCCGGACGTGCTGCGCTGGGAAATGCGGAGGTATGATCACAGCGAGACACAGCGCGCCCCGGACCTGCCGCCCATCGTTAGCCCCTGGAATTACTTTGGGGCCATGATCGGCAAGCCGCTGCCCTACGCCGTCCGCCTGGAGCGGGACGAAGCCCGGCTGCTCGAAAAGCACCGGGAGGCGCAGGGCCTCGCCAACGCTGAGAATGCGGACCGCGAAGCTGCCAGGGCGACGTCCGACGCTCTGGACACGGCCTGGGACGTCCTGGCGCGGGACCCGGTGGCGGTGGAGGAGTTCGAGCAGGAGGCGCAGGAGCGCTACCTCAAAGGATCAAGGTACAACCGGGAATTCCTTGCCGAACACGGCCGGCCTGCAAAGATCATCATGCGCTCGATCCGTAACGAAATGCTGAACGAAATGCTGGCGGAGCGCGGATTGGTGCAGCCAGGGCCGGGCCGTCCGGCACCTGTCGCGCAGCCCACAGATGGGCCCCTACGTCTCGTGGATGTCTCGGACTCAGAAGCTCACTCGTCAGAAGCCCGCTTGGGGGCCGCGTGATGCCCAGAGCAGATCAACGATCCCCCCCTCCCTTCGACTTCATGGGCGGCTACGGCGGCCCGTCGTGGGCGTTCACGCCCTATCGCAAGCCCGAGGTGGTGTGGGCGCAGTTCCTCGCCTGGTGGGCCGCGAAGTGGCCGGGGCGACCCATCCCCGCCCTGCACAACCTGCGTACCCTCACTGGCCTGTCAGACGAGCGCATCCGCGAGTACCTGGCCAAGCCGCCGCCCGCTCCATTGTGAAAAATCTTAATTCTCTCGTGCGGAAGTCCCCTGAATTTATTCATGGGGATGGATAGCACCGTGCCATTCCTATGGCACGATATTGATGCGTTTCGGGTACAATTCAGGCATACAGACACAGCGAAAAGTATAAAACAG
>JAABUX010001015.1_pt1 | contig 44602 bp, 48 predicted proteins | sample 5561851 | NCBI WGS metagenome assembly JAABUX01 (sample SAMN10711883, study PRJNA513361) | rock metagenome | isolation source: Antarctica rocks | place: Antarctica: Victoria Land, Richard Nunatak red sandstone | collected 2016-01-03 | reverse complement strand
CTAGGTCCCGCGGTCGTCGCGATGGCGCGGCCGGTGTGGCAGCAGCGCGGCTTGATCGCCCTCAACTGGCGCCTGTTCGGCAGCGTCGTCGGGGCCTCGCTCCTGCTGTCCGTCGCCACGCTGCTGGTCGTGCCCTACCTGCTCGGCCCCGACATGGCGCGCGCTCTGTCGTTGAAATCCGTCACAGCGCCCGTCGCACTCGGCATCGCTCAGCAAAGCGGCCTCTCGCCAGACCTGGTCGTGGTCGGCGTCATGGCGTCCGGGTTGTTCGGCGGGGTCTTTGGCCCGGCGTTGCTCGCCATTGGCGGCGTCAAGGGCGACCTGCCGGAAGTCGGCGTCGCCCTGGGCTGCGCCTCGCACGGCCTCGGCGCCGCACGGGCCTACGAGATCGGCCAAACCGCCGGCGCGTTCGCCTCCGTCAGCATGGGCCTGTCCGCGCTCGCCTACGGCCTTCTGCTTCCCGTTCTCCTCGGCGCGCCCTAACCGACGCCGCGCGGCCAGCTACCGCCCATACACCGCGTCCGGCAGCCACATCGCAATCCCCGGCGCCACCGACAGGATCACCACTCCTACCGCCATCAGCCCCACGAACGGCAGGGTCCCGCGGATGATCGGCCCCAACCCGATATCCGGCGCGATCCGGTTGATGACGAAGATGTTCAGCCCGACCGGCGGGTGGATCAGCCCCATCTCCATCACCACCGCCATCACCACGCCGAACCACACCAGGTCGAACCCGGCGGCCCGCAACGGCGGCAGGATGATCGGCGCGGTCATCAGGATGATCGACACCGGCGGCAGGAAAAAACCAAGCATGACCACCATCAGCAGGATCGCCGCCAGCAGCAGCCAGCGCGACAAATGCTGGTCCACGATCCAGCCCGCCGCTCCCTGGCTGATGTGCAGGTAGCTCATCACATAGCTGTACAGCAGGCTCATGCCGATGATCAGCAGCAGCATCCCGCTCTCGCCCAGGGTGCCGGCGAAGATCGGCTTCAGGTCCGCCAGCCGCCACGCGCCGTAGATCGCCGCGATCAGCAGCACCGCCATGATGCCGCCCAGTCCTGCCGTTTCCGACGGCGTCGCGATGCCGCCATACAGCGCCACCATCACGCCCGTCAGCAGCAGCAGGAACGGCGCCACCCGCGGCAGCGCCACCATGCGGTCGCGCATCGAGTAGGTGTCAGCGCGCAGGATTTCGCTCCGCGGCCCGCCGGCATCGGCCGCCCGGGCCGCCGCCCGCCATTCCCGCCGCCACGCGAACACGGCGTAGGTCGCGAACAGCGCCACCAGCAGCACGCCAGGTCCCAGGCCCGCGAGGAACAGCCGGCCCAGCGACTGCTCCGACGCCACCGCATACAGGATCAATACGATCGACGGCGGCAGCAGGATGCCCAGCGTGCCCCCCGCCGCCACCAGCCCGGCGGCGAACCCCGGCGAGTAGCCGCGCCGCCGCATCTCCGGAATTCCGGAACTGCCGATTGCGCTGCACGTCGCCGGGCTGCTCCCCGCCATCGCCGCGAACAACCCGCACGCCAGCACCACCGCCACGCCGAGGCCGCCGGGCACCCGGTGCAGCCAGGTGTGCAGCGCGTCATACAGGTCCTTGCCGGCCCGGGACTTGCCGATCGCGGCGCCCTTCAAGATGAACAGCGGTATGGTCAGCAGCGTGATGCTGGACAGCTCCTCGTACACGTTCTGCGCCACCGTATCGAGCGAGGCCGCCGGCATGAACGCCATCATGAACAGCGTCGCCACCCCACCCAGCGCAAACGCGATCGGGATGCCGGAGAACAGCGCCGCGAGCGTCGCCCCGCCATACAGCAGCCCGATATGAAGCGTGCTCATGCCAAATGCGCGGGCGCTGCCGGCCGGTGGTCGCTTGCCAATGCCTGCAGCGCCAACTGCACCGTCAGCAGCGTCATCCCGGCCGTTATGCAGCCGTAAGGTATCCACAGCGGCGGACCCCAGGCGCTCGGCGTCGTCTGGCCCTCGTCCCAGGCCTCCAACAGCAAGGTCAGGCTCTTCCAGGCGAAGAACGCCACGAACACGGCAGAGAACACGTCGGCGAACAAGCGCCGCAGCCGGTCCACGCGTGGCGGCAGGATCGCAGCCAGCGCGTCGATGCCGACATGGCCGCGCCGCGCCTGTATCCACGCCGCCGACGCGAAGGTCGCGCCGACCAGCAGGAAAGTGGACAGCTCGTCCTGCCAATCGCTGGCGATGCCCAGGAAGTATCGGCCGATCACCTCCCACGTCAGCACCAGCCCGGCTGCGGCGATGGCCAGCGCCGAGCCTACCGCCATCACCGCGTTCACGAGGTCCAGCGCCGCCTGCACGTGGCCCAGCACGCCCCTGCGCGGAACGTCCGGAACGGCGGCGCCGTCGATCGCGGCATGGGCGCTCACGCGACGGCTTCCGCCAGCTTCATCAGATTGGCGCAGGCGGCGTTCCGGTCGCTGAAGTCTTTCCAGGCGCTTGCCTTGGCGATGTCCCTCCAGCGCTCCAGCGCCGCCGGGTTCTCCTCGTGCACCGCGACGCCGGCCTTCGCGAACACGCTCGCCAATTCCGCGTCGTCGTGCCGCGAGCCGTCCACCGCGAACGGCTCCATCCCCGCCCCGACCCGCATCAGCGCCGCTTGCTGGTCGGCGTTCAAGCCGTCGAAGATATCCTTCGACATCAGCAGCGGCGTGAACATGAACCAGATGCTGCCCCGCTGCGGCGTCGTGACGTTGCGCGCGATTTCATAAAGCCGGAACGACGTGAGGCTGGTCGAGCTCGTCACCACGGCGTCCAGCGACCCCGTCTGCATCGCCGCATACGCCTCGTTCGACGGCACCGAGCTGATGATGCCGCCCGCCGCTTTCAGGAACAGGTCGAACTCCCGCGAGCCGCCGCGGATCTTCAGGCCTTGCACGTCCTTGGGCTCGACGATCGCGCCCGCCCGCGAGCCGATGCCGCCGGCCTGCCACACCCATGTCAGCAGCTTCACGCCGCGCTTTTCCAGCACCGCCGTCAGCTCCTGCCCGATCGCGGCGGCCTTCCAGGCGGCGCCCTGCTCGTAGCTGGTGACCATCATCGGCATCAGCGTGATGTTCACCTCCGGCACCTCGCCGCCTGCGTAGGCCAGCGGATACATGGTAAGGTCGAGCGCTCCCCGGCGAAGCGCGGAAAACTGCGCCATCGTCTTCATCAGCGACGACCCGGGATAAATCTGGAACTCCAGCTCCCCGTTCGTCTCCGCGTGCACGTCGCGGGCGAACCGCCGCACCAGCCGGTCGCGGAAATCTCCTTCCTCAAGCGTGCCGCCGGGGAACTGATGACTGATCTTGAGCACGCGCGGCGCCGCCCGCGCTGCGCCGGGCCGCAGCAGTGCGGGTGCGGCAAGCAGCGTGCCCAAGGCACTCCGGCGCGTGACGATCATGACGTTAACTTTCCCTTCGCCGAAGCTTACGCATCAGGCCACCGCCTCCGCCAGCTTCAACATGGCAGCGCACGATGCGCTGCGCCCGGCGAAGTCCTTCCATGCGCTGGCCTGCGACACCGCTCTCCACTGCGCGATCGCGTCCGCGTCCATGTCCGCCGCCTGCTGCTCCGGCGTCAGGCTGTCGAACACGATCTTGGACATCAACAGCGGCTCGAACATGAACCAGAAGCTGCCGGTTCGCGCCGAGGTCACGTTCTTGGCGATCTCCTGCAGGCGGAAGCTGATCAGGCTGGTCGAGGACGTCACCGCCGCATCCAACGACCCGGTCTGCATCCCGGCATACGTCTCCTCCGAGGTGATCGACGAAATGATTCCTCCCACTTGCTTCAGCATCAAATCCATTTCCCGCGAGTCGCCGCGGATCTTCAGCCCCTTGGTATCGTCTGGCCCCACGACGCCGTGGGTGCGGGACATCACTCCGCCGTCCTGCCAGATCCAGGTGACGATCTTGACGCCGCGCTTGTCCAGCAGCGCGTCCCGTTCGTGCCCGATGTCCTTCGCCTTCCACGCCATCCCCTGCTCGTAGCTGATGACCAGGCATGGCATCAGGCCGACATTGACCTCCGGCGCCTCGCCGCCGGCGTAGGCCAGTGGATACAGGCTCAGGTCCAGCGCGCCGCCGATCATGGCGCGACGGGTGGCAGGCATCGGACTCTCCCAAGGCGTGATTCCTTATGCGTCAAACATCTAACAATTTCGACGTCGACACAAGCCGTGGCGCTTGATGAGCGGCCGGAACGCCAGATACCGATTTACTCCCGGGCCAGCCGGCCCTAGCGTCTATTTCAATACCAAGAACCAAACGTTCCAGACAGAGAGCCATCCCCATGAAGCGCGCGCTGCCCGCAACGCTTGCCGCCCTCCTCGCTGCCACCGCCGCCCACGCCGCCGACCCGATCCGCATTGGCGTCATCGCCGAGAACTCCGCCATCAGCGGCATCGCCATCCCGAACGCCGCCCAAATTGCCGCCGACGAGATCAACGCCAAGGGGGGCATCGACGGCCGCACGATTGAGATCGTCGCCTACGACGATCACAACTCCGCCGCCGACGCGGTCCGCGCCTTCCAGCGCGCCGTCAGCCAGGACCAGGTCAACGTCGTCATCGCCACCTACACCAGCGAAGTCGCCCTCGCGCTCGAACCCTGGGCCGGCCGCCTCAAGATCCCGACCATCACGCCGGGCGCCGCCAGCGATGAAATCTCCAAGCGCATCCACGGCGACTACGAACACCTGAAATACAACTTCCACGGCTATCTGGCCTCCACCTTCCTGTCCGACTCCGTATGCGACGCCGCCAAGGAGCTGCTGGTCGATGCCCTGCACATGAAGACAGCCGTCATCATGAGCGAGGACGCCGCCTGGACCGCGCCGCTCGACGCCGAATACGAGAAATGCCTGCCCAAGATCGGGCTGAAGGTGCTCGACCACATCCGCATGTCCCCCGACACGACCGACTTCACCCCGATCTACAACGGCATCGAAGGCAAGAAGCCGGACGTGATCATCACCGGCATCAGCCATGTCGGCGTCCAGCCGACGGTCCAGTGGGCCAACCAGCAGGTGCCGATGCCGATGTTCGGCATCACGTCGCAGGGAACCTCCAGCACGTTCTGGAAGGACACCAACGGCGCCACCGAGGGCGTCGTGCTGCAACTCGTCGCCGTCGACACGGTCGCCAGCACTCCGAAGACGATCCCGTTCGCGCAGGCCTACATCAAGAAATACGGCATCACCCCCGCCTACTCCGGCTACGGCGCCTACGACGAGGTTTACTACATCGCCGACGCCATCCACCGCGCCGGTGGCACCGACCCCGATAAGATGGTGACGGCGTTGGAGGCCACGAACTGGGAGGGCACGGTCGGCCGGATCCAGTTCTTCGGCAAGGACGACCCGGCCACCCACGCGATAAAATACGGCAAGGACTACGTGAGCGGCCTGGTCGTGCAATGGCAGAATGGCAAGCAGGTCGCGGTCTGGCCGAGTTCCGTCGCTTCCGCCAAGCTGATCTTCCCGGGCTTCGTGAAGATCAGCGCCACCAACTAAGCCGCCTCCGATGCTCGCACTGCAAATCCTGATCGACGGGTTCGCCATCAGCGCCCTGTATGGATTGGGGGCGGTCGGCTTCACCCTGATGTTCGGCGTGTCCGGCGTGCTGAACCTGGCCCACGGCAGCACCATGCTGGTTGCCGCCGTGGTCGCCTGGATCGTGGCGGACTCGCTTGGGGCGTATGGCGGCGCGTTGGCCGGGTTGCTGTCGGGCATGGCCTGCGCGTTCGCCACCTACTTCCTCATCGTGCGCCCGATCCAGCGCTCCCGCGCCATCCCGCCCGAGGAGAAGGAAATCTTCGTCCTCACCGGAACCCTGCTCTGGGGCATCATGATCCAGGAGGCGGTCGCCTACTTCACCACCACCAGCCCCCACACGGTGCGCCCCCTCATCGCCGGCGTCATCGACATCGGCGGGGTGCGAACCCCCACCAACGAGGTGCTGACCGCGGTGCTGTGCTGGTCGGCGATCGGCGGCCTTTGGCTGCTAGTCAACCGCACCCGCGCCGGCAAGGCGCTGCTCGCCGCCTCCATCAACCCGCGCGGCCTGACCCTGCTCGGCTACGAGTTGTCGAGCATCTATCTGCTCGTCTGGGCCATCTACGGGGTCCTGGCGGGCGTCGCCGGCGTGCTGCTCGGGGCGTTCCTCGGCGTCAGTTCGGAGAACGCGGGCACGCTCACCGCCAGCGCGTTCTCCATCGTCGTGCTCGGCGGCCTCGGCAGCGTCTCCGGGTCGCTGATCGCGGCCTACGCCGTCGGCTACCTCGAAACCATCACCGCCTACCTCGTCGCGCCCTACTTGCGCACCATTCCGTCGCTGCTGCTGCTCGTGCTGGTGGTGTATCTGCGGCCGCAAGGCCTGCTGGGGCGCCGCTGATGCCCGGCTTGTTCCGCATACGCCTGTTCTGGGCGTCCCTCCTCGTGCTGCTCGTGCTGGCCACGCTGCCGTGGTGGGTGTCCGCCTACGTGCTCGGCCTGCTCACCGGCGCCTACTACTTCGGCGTGTTCGCCATGTCGTGGGACCTGCTGTTCGGCTTTGCCGGCGAGGTGAACTTCGGCCCCACCTTCCTCATCGGCCTCGGCGCGTACGGCGGCGGCCTGCTCAACAGCGAGTTCGGCCTGCCGATCCCGATCTGCGTCCTCGGCGGCGCGGTGGCGGCCGTGCTCGGCGGCGTGCTGCTCGCCCTTCCGGCACTGCGCCTCAAAGGGCCCTATTTCGGCCTGATCACCCTCGTCGCCGTGCTGCTGCTGCAGCAGGTCGTCGTCATCTTCGCCGGCGTCACCGGTGGCGAGATCGGGCTGACCATCCCCGACGTGATGTCCATCGACGACACCACCAACTACCTCATCGCCCTCGGCTTCATGGGCGCCGTCGGGATATTCCTGTTCGCCCTATCCCGCAGCTCCGTCGGCCTCATTCTGCAAGCCTGCGGGCAGGACACCATCGAGGCCGGCGCCCTCGGCTTCAACGTCGCCAAACACAAGCTCGCGGCGTTCTGCATCAGCGCGCTGTTCAGCGGCCTCGCCGGCGCCATGCTGGTGTTCTACTACGGCACCGCCTCGGTCGGCACCGTCATCGACATCTCGGTCGGGGTGCAGGTGATCATCGCGGCGGTCCTCGGCGGACGCCGGACCATCCTGGGGGCGGTCATCGGCGCCATCTTCCTGGTCGTCGCCGGCGAACTCCTGCGCCCGCTCGGCCAGCTCAGCACCTTCGTCGTCTCGGCCGTGGCGCTGCTGGTGATCCTGTTCTTCCCCGAAGGCCTGCTCGGCTCCCTGCTGCACGCAAGGGCTTCGAAATGACCCTTCTGCAGGTCGAGGGCCTCGTCAAGCGTTTCGGCGGGCTGGTCGCCGTCAACGGCATGGGACTGTCGATCGCGCCCGGTGAAATCCTCGGGCTGATCGGCCCGAACGGCTCCGGCAAGTCGACCGTGATGAAGCTCATCATGGGGATCGAGCGGCCGAACGCCGGGTCGGTGCAAATCGACGGGATCGACGTCGCCGGCTGGCCGTCGCACCGCATCGCACGCCAGGGCGTCGGGCTGGTGTTCCAGCACTCCCGCCCCCTGCACCGGCAGACCGTGCTGGAGAACATCAAGCTCGCCCTGCTGCCCGACTCGCTGCTCCGCCTGGCCGCCGACAAGGGCGTCGACGCCCGCGCCCGCGCCATCGCCGAGCGCTGCAGCCTCGGTGCCGTGATGAACCGCCTGCCCGCGACCCTGCCGTTTGCCGACCTGCGGCGGATGGAACTTGCCAAGGCCATCGCGCGCGACCCCAAGGTGGTGCTGGTCGACGAGCCCTTCGCCGGCCTGACCTCGGGCGAGGTCGCCGACTTCTCCGCCCTGATCGCCGGCTTCCGCGCCGAGGGCCGCGCCGTGCTGCTCGTCGACCACAACGTCAAAGGCGTCTCCGCCCTGGTCGACCGGGTGCTGGCGATGTACCTCGGCGAGCGGATCACCGAGGGCTCGGCCGAGCAGGTCATGGCGCACCCCAAGGTCCGCGCCGTCTACCTCGGCGGCAGCATTGAGACCTCCGCCCGCCCGGCGCTCGACGCCAAGCCCGGCCCGCCGCTGCTCGACGTCAAGCACGCCAGCGTCCTCTACGGCAAGGCCCAGGCGCTCGACGACGTGTCCATCCACGTCCGCGAAGGCGAATTCGTCTCGATCGTTGGGTTGAACGGCGCCGGCAAGACCACCCTATTCAACGCCATCTCCGGCCTGGTGCCCTACAGCGGCACGGTCGCCTGGGACGGCGGCAGCCTCGCCGGGCGCACCCCCGCGACCATCGCCCGCGGCGGCATCGTGCAGTGCCCCGAAAGCCGCGAGCTGTTCGGCGACATGAGCGTGCGCGAGAACCTCGACCTCGGCGGCAGCCGGTTGCCCAAGCCCGAGCGCGCGCGCCAGCTCGCCTGGCTGCTCGACCTGTTCCCCATCCTGCAATCCCGCCACGCGCAGAACGCCGGCACCCTGTCCGGCGGCGAACAGCAGATGCTCGCCATCGCCCGCGCGCTGATGATGAAGCCGCGCCTGCTGATCCTCGACGAACCCACGCTCGGGCTGGCGCCGGTTATCCTGGAACAGATTTCCAAGGCCCTGGAACTGCTCCGCACCACGACGCCGATCACCGTCCTGCTCGGCGAGCAGAACGTCACCTTTGCACTTCCCCATGCCGATCGGGTGTACGTGCTGGAACACTCCCGCATCGTTTGGGAGGGTGACCCGGCGCGGTTTGCCCAGGAGGCAGGGGCGGGGTACCTTTAAGCAGAAGGATGGGGCTTTGCCCCAAACCCCAGCAAAGGCGGAGCCTTTGCAAACCAATTCATGGGGTCTGGGGCCGCCGGCCCCAGCGGGTCGAGGGCAGCGCCCTCGCTTACCCCTGCGACCTCGGATCGAACGCATGCTGCAATCCATCCCCCAGGAAGTTCACCGCGATCACCGTCACAAAAATCAGCAGCCCCGGATAGATCGCCAGCGTCGGCGCCGTCGTGATCAAGTCCTGCGCGTTGTTCAGCATGTTCCCCCAGCTCGGCGTTGGCGGCACGATCCCGAAGCCCAGGAAGCTCAGCACGCTTTCGAACAGGATCACCCGGCCGACCGTCAAGGTCACTGCCACGATCAGCGGCGAGGCGACGTTGGGCAGGATGTGCGTCGCCATCACGTAGCCGGCACGTCCGCCGCTCGCCCGCGCCGCCCGGACGAAATCGTGGTCCCGCAACGCCAGGGTCGCGGCCCGGGTCAGGCGGGCGATCCCGGTCCAGTCCACCACGGCGATGATCGCCACCACGCGCCAGAATCCGGCCGCGCCCGAGTGCGCGAACTCCGCCGAAAACCCCAGCTTCGTCAGGTCCAGCGCGCCCAATACGATCAGCAGCGGCAGCAGCGGCAGCGCGATCACCCCGTCGGTGACGCGCATCAGCAGGCCGTCCGTCCGCCCGCCGAAATACCCGGCGACGATGCCGACCGCGAGGCCAACCACGCTCCCAACCCCCGTCGCCAGCAGGCCGACTAGCAGCGACATCTGCCCGCCGATCATCAGCCGCACCAGCTCGTCACGCCCGGCCTCGTCGGTGCCGAGCCAATGCTGGGCGGAAGGCGGGCCATACTGGGACAGCAAGTCGGTTTCGGTCGGGTCGATGCCCAGCGCGGCCGCCAAGGGGAACGCCGCCACGCAGAACACCGCCAACGCCGCCAGCACGCCAAGGCTCGCCATGCCGGCACGATGACCGCGGAACCGGCGCCAGCGCAGCGACCACGGCGAGACCGCGCGGTCGGTTCCGGCGGCCACCGCGCTCACGCGAGTGAAATCCGCGGGTCGAGCGCCCCGTAGGCGAGGTCCGCGGCCAGGTTGCTCAGCAGCGTCACCAAGGTCGCGAACAGCAGCCCGGTCAGCGCCAGGTTGAAGTCGTTGCCCAGGATGGCGTCGTAGATCATCTTGCCCATGCCGGACTGCGCGAACATCGTCTCCGTGATCAGCGCGCCGCTGAACAGCGTCCCGAAGCTGAGCGCCATCACCGTCACCACCGGGATCATCGCATTGCGGAGCGCGTGCACCAGCACCACCCGGCGCTCCGGCGCGCCTTTCGCCCGTGCAGTGCGAACGTGGTCCATGCGCAGCGTCTCGATCATGGACGCCCGGACGAAGCGGATGAAGCTGCCGGTGTTGGCCAGCGCCAACGTCGCGACCGGCAACACCAAATGCCGGACCTGGTCGGCAATTCCGCCATCGCCCACGGTGCCGACCCCGCTCGCCGGCAGCCAGTGCAGCTGCACCGCGAATACCAGGATAAACACCAGCGCCAGCCAGAACACCGGCACCGAGATGCCGGCGAACGCAAGCAGGCTGACGATCGTGTCCGCCACGCCACCCGGCTTGAGTGCTGCGACGATGCCTAAGCCGAACGCCAGCAGGACGCTCAGCACGAAACTGACCAGCATCAGCTTGCACGTGATCCACAATGCCGGCAGCAATACCGGCAGCACCGGCTGGGAATGCGTGCGGGAGTAGCCGAAGTCTCCGGTCAGCGCCGCCGCCAGCCAATGCGCGTAGCGGAGCAGCAGCGGCTGATCCAGGCCGTAGATCGCGCGCAAATTGGCCACCACCTCGGGCGTCGCCCCAGGGTTGCTCGCGATCATGACGTCGATCGGGTCGCCGGGCATCAGCCCGATCAGGCTGTAGATCACGAAGCTCATCACCAACAACACGAGGGCTGCCTGCCCGCAGCTGCGAAGGATGAACCGGGTCATGCCTTGAAATGGCACGCGGCAGCCTGGCCCGGACGGGCCGGCGCCAAAACCGGCGGTTTGGCACGGCAGATGTCGGCGACCTTGGGGCAGCGCGGATGGAACACGCATCCCGGCGGCGGCGTCAGCGGGCTCGGCATCTCGCCCCGGATCGGCGTCCGCCCGGCGCGGTTGCGGCCGATCCGCGGCACCGCGTCCAGCAGCGCCTGCGTGTACGGGTGCGACGGAGTGTCGAACAACCGCGCCCGCTCGGCCACCTCCACCAGCCGCCCGAGATACAGCACCGCCACCCGGTCGGCGAGATGGTTCACCACGGCCAAATCGTGGCTGATGAACAGGTAGGCCAGCCCCCGCGCCTGCTGGATCGCACGCAGCAGGTTCAGTATCTGGCTCTGGATCGACACATCCAGCGCCGAGAGCGGCTCGTCCGCCACGATCAGTTCCGGCTCCGGCGCCAACGCCCGGGCAATCGCGATGCGCTGCCGCTGCCCGCCGGAGAACTCGTGCGGATAGCGGTTCAGCGCATCGCGCGGCAACCCCACTTGCTCGATCAAGGCAGCAGCCCGGTCGCGCCGCTCGGCCGCCGTGCCAATTTGCTGGATCAGCAACGGCTCGGCGATAAGCGCCGAAACCGGCATGCGCGGGTCCAGCGCCGAGAACGGGTCCTGGAACACGATCTGGATCGCCCGGCGGCTTTCGCGCCGCACCGCCGGGTCCATCGCGCGCCCCTTGAACCGCACCGTCCCGGTTGTCGGCGTTTGCAACCCGGCGACGACATTGCCCAGCGTGCTCTTGCCGCTCCCGCTCTCCCCCACCAGCGCCAGGGTTTCACCCGGCATCACCGACAAGCTCACGCCATCGACGGCGCGCAGCAGCATCCGCCCCACCGGAAAATGCACGTGCATCCCGTCCAGGGCGATGATCGGCGTCATGGCGCGACTCACTGCCCCACGCGAATGCACGCAGCCCAGTGCCCCGCTGCATGCTCACCGAGCGGCGGTTCGATTTGCCGGCACTCCGCAACCACCTTGGGGCACCGTTCCGCAAACCGGCACCCGACCAATGCGCTGTCCAAGTTCGGCGTCCCACCCGGGATCACCGGCAGCACATCCACGCGCTTCGCCGGGTCAGGCAAGGTCGCGATCAATCCCTGCGTGTACGGATGCAGCGGGTCGGCGAACAATTGCCGCGACGACGCGCGCTCCACCACGCGCCCCGCGTACATCACGATGATCTCGTGCGCGACCTCGCTGACCACCGCCAAATTATGGCTGATGAACTGCATCGCCATCCCGATCTCGGCCTGCAACGCGCGCATCAAATCCAAAATCTGCGCCTGGATCGTCACGTCCAAGGCCGTCGTCGGCTCGTCGGCGATCAGCAGCGCCGGGCGGCACGCGAGCGCCATTGCGATCATGGCCCGCTGCCGCATCCCGCCCGATAGCTGGTGCGGAAACGCCGCCGCGCGCTGCCGGGGCGAATTGATGCCCACCTCCTCCAGCAGCTTCACGGCCCGGTCGCTCGCCTCGCGCCATGACAGGCGCTGGTGCAGCACCATCACCTCCGCAACCTGGCAGCCGACCGTCATCACCGGGTTCAGCGCCGTCATCGGCTCCTGGAACACCATTGCGACCCGCGCGCCGCGTAGGTTTCGCCAGGTCGCATCCGGCGCGCCGACCATTTCGCGGCCTTCGATCCGGATCGATCCGCCGGCACGACCCGGCGGCGGCACCAAGCCCATCACCGCCAGCGCGGTCATCGACTTGCCGCAGCCGCTTTCCCCCACCACGCCCAAGGTCCGGCCCGGCTCGACCTCGTAGCTGATCCCTGCCACGACCTGGCGCACGCCGCCCGAGGCCGGAAACCCGACAGTCAGCCTATCGACCGCCAGTACGGGAGGCGCATGCTCCATCCGAAGGCGCTAGACGTGAAAACTTTCCCCGCAGCCGCAGCGACCCTTCTCGTTCGGGTTCGTGAAGGTGAACCCGGACGTCAAATCCTGCGTCTCGTAATCCATCACCGTGCCGATCAGGAACAGGCTCGCCTTCCGATCCACCAGCACCGTTTGTCCTTTATCCCTCACCACCTCGTCGCTCGGCCCGGGAGCGTCCACCCAATCCATCTTGTACGACATGCCCGAGCACCCCTTCGTGCTCACGCTGATCCGCAGGGTCATGCCTTCCTGGCCGCTTGCGTACAGCCGCGCCAGCCGCTCCGCCGCGCGTTCGGTCAATGACATCAGCGGCGGCAGCGCACGCCGGGGCTTCGGTGCAGTTCGTGTTTCGCTCATGATCGATCCTAAATCGGCCGGCGTCAGAACATATTCAATGCGAGCCGGGCTTCCTCGGTCATCCGGCTCGGATCCCATGGCGGATCCCACACCGTCACCACCTCGCAATCCGTGACACCCGGCACCGCCATGATCGCCTCCCGCGCCATTACCGGCAATTCCTGTGCCGACGGGCAGCCCGGCGCCGTCAAGGTCATTTCGACCTTGATCATGCCGTCATCATGGATGTCGATGACGTAGATCAGCCCCAGTTCGTAGATGTTCACCGGGATTTCCGGATCGTACACCGTGCCGATCGCCGAGATGATCGCGTCCTCGTTCGGTTTCGGTTCCGTCTCGCCATCCGGCGTCCAGGATGTATGCGACAGATCATTCATGAGTCCGACCCTCCTGGTCCAACGCCGACAGCAGCGCATGCCACGGCAGCGTCGCGCATTTCACCCGCGAGGGATACTCGTGCACCCCCGCCAACGGCCGCAATGCTTCCATTTCTGGCCCGCACTCTGGACACTCCCCGGTGCGGACCATTTCGTGGAACCGCTCGAACACCGCGCGGGCGTCGCTCGCCGAGCGCCCCGCCACGGCCTCCGCCATCAAATCGGCCGACGCCACGCTGATGGCACAACCCCGCGCCTCGAACGCCGCCTCCGCGATGGTGTGGTCCGTGGCGTAGCGCACCCGCACTTCCACGCGGTCGCCGCACAGCGGGTTGTCGCCCTTGGCCGAGGCGTCGAACGGTTCCAGCCGCCGCATGTGCCGCGGCTTGCGGCCGTGATCCAGGATGACCTCCTGATACAGGTCACGAACGTCGTCGAACATCAGGCGAAGAACTCCCGCACCCGCTCCAGCGTGTCGGCGAACACGTCGATCTCGTCGGCCGTGGTGTAGATGCCGAAGCTCGCCCGCGCCGTGCTGTCCAGCCCCAGCCGGCGCATCAGCGGCTCGGCGCAGTGGTTGCCCGCGCGCACCGCGATGCCGTTGCGGTCCAGCAGGGTCGCCACATCGTGGGCATGCACGCCCGCCAGCGTGAACGACACCACGCCGCCGCGATCCTGCGCCGACCCTACCACCGCCAGGCCCTTCACCTCGGCCAGCCGCGCCAGCGCGTGGTCCGTCAGCGCCGCCTCATGCGCCGCGATCGCGTCGTAGCCGATTGCCTCGACGTACTCGATCGCCGCCGTCAGCCCGATCGCCTCGACGATGGCCGGCGTTCCCGCCTCGAACTTGTGCGGCACGTGCGCCCAGGTCGACCGCTCGAAGCTGACGCTCGCGATCATGTCGCCCCCGCCCAGGAACGGCGGCATCGCCTCCAGCAGCTCCATCCGCCCCCACAGCACGCCGATGCCGGTCGGGCCGTACAGCTTATGCCCGGTGAACACGTAGAAATCCGCCCCGAGCGCCTGCACGTCGACCCGGCGATGCACCACCGCCTGCGACCCATCGAACAGCACCTTCGCGCCGTGCGCGTGCGCCACCGCGGCGATCCGCTCCGCCGGGGTGTAGGTCCCGAGCACGTTCGACATGTGCGTGATCGCTACCAGCCCAACCCGGCCATCCGCCAGCAGCGCCTCGAACGCCGCCATGTCCAGCTCGCCCGCGTCCGTCACCGGCGCGATCCGCAACTCGATCCCGGCCGCGTCCCGCAGCATCTGCCACGGCACGATGTTGGCGTGGTGCTCCATCTCGCTGATCAGCACCGCTTGGCCCGGCCGCAGCACGCCGCGGCCGTAGCTGTGCGCGACCAGGTTGATCGCCGCCGTGCTGTTGGCCGTGAACACGATCTCGTCCCGCGACGGCGCGTTCAGCAGCCGCGCCACCGCATCGCGTGCCCCCTCGTACGCGTCCGTGGTCCGCTCGCTCATCCAGTGCAGCCCGCGATGCACGTTCGCGTACTGCGTCCGCATCGCGTGCGACATCGCGTCGATCACCTGGTTCGGCTTCATCGCCGACGCCGCGCTGTCCAGGAACACCAGCTTCTTGCCGTGCACGCGCTGCGACAGGATCGGGAAGTCGGCGCGGATGTGGGCCACGTCGAACGCGGCCGCCGGCACATTCATGTCCATTCGGGTCTTCCTATGCCGCTTGCCGGGACCACCAGGCCCCGACCGCGCCTTCCAGCACCGCGCGCGCGCGCTCATGCGTGACGGCGTCCATCGCGTCGTCCAGGAACGCCCGCACCAGCAGCGAGCGCGCCTCCGCCTCCGGAATGCCGCGCGCCCGCAGGTAGAACAGCTGGTCCGCGTTCAACTCGCCGATCGTCGCGCCGTGGCTGCACTTCACGTCGTCGGCGTAGATTTCCAGCTCCGGCTTGCAGTCGATCTCGGCGTCCGGCGACAGCAGCAGCGCCTGGCTCATCTGGTATCCATCGGTCTTCTGCGCGATCCGGGCGACCTCGATTCGCCCCTGGAACACGCCCCGGCTATGCCCGGACAGCACGTTTTTGACGGTCTGCCGCGACGCGCACAGCGGGGCGTCGTGCGTCACCACGGTGGTGATGTCCGCGTGCTGGTTGCCGCCCAGCAACTGCGCCCCGTTCAGGTGCACCGTCCCGCCCGGCCCCGACAACCGCGCCCTGATCTCGGTGCGCGCCACCCGCGCCCCCAGGTTCAGCGTGAACGCGTCGTAGAACCCCCGCTGCGCGATCTCGGCGTAGATCGTCGCCAGGTGGAACGCGCCCGGCGCTTCGTCCTGCAGGCGGACATGGGTCAGCGCCGCATCGGCTGCGACCTCGATCTCGGTCACCGGGTTGTGCAGATAGACGCCCTGCCCGTAGGCCAGCTCGACCACCGTCAGCTTCGCGCCCGCCGCCAAGCGGATCGCGTGGCGCGGATGGAACGCGATCGGCCGGCCCCGCGTGTCCGCGGCCAGGCTGACGAGCACCACCGTGCCGGCATCCACGCCCTCGGCCACCGACAGCACGGCGCCATCCTCGGCCAGCATGGTGTTCAACGCGACCACCGGCTCGCGGTCCGGCCGCGTCAGATGCCCGAACGACGCAGCCCGTGCGAACGCGCCGAACTGCATCGCGTCCGGGAACGTCGAAAGATCGTCGCGCAACCGGCCGTCGACGAACACCAGGCGCGGCGCGTCGAACGCCGGGATCGCCGGCAAACCCTCGTCGCCCGCCTCCACCGCCGTCAACGGCTCGTTGAAGTTCGCCTCCGTCAGCGGGCGCAGGCTGGTGTAGCGCCACGCTTCGTCGCGCGCGCCGGGCAGCCCGCCCACACGAAACGCCTCGGCCGCCGCATCCCGCACCGCGACGTCGCCCGGCAACTGCGCCCGCAGCCCCTGGTAGCGCGCCAGGAACGCGTCGGCCTCCTGCCGCAGCGCCGCGCTCACGCCGCCTCCGCCACGATCTGCGCGTAGCCGTGCGCCTCCAGCTCGTGCGCCAGCTCCGGCCCGCCCGAGCGGATGATCCGCCCCGCCGACAGCACGTGCACCCGGTCCGGCACGATGTAGTCCAGCAGCCGCTGGTAATGCGTGATCACCAGCGCCGAGAAGCCCGGCCCGCGCAGCGCATTCACCCCGTCGGCCACGATCTTGAGCGCGTCGATGTCCAGCCCGCTGTCGGTCTCGTCCAGGATGGCCAGCTTCGGCTTCAGCACCGCCATCTGCAGCACCTCGTTGCGCTTCTTCTCGCCGCCGCTGAAGCCCACGTTCACGTTCCGCTTCAGCATGTCGTCCGGCATCGCCAGCCGCTTCATCGCCTCGCGCGCGACCTTGAGGAAGCGCACCGCGTCCATCTCCGGCTCGCCCCGGGCGCGGGCCTGCGCGTTATATGCCGTGCGCAGGAAGTTCGCGTTGCCGACGCCGGGCAGCTCCACCGGATACTGGAACGCCAGGAACACCCCGGCCGCCGCCCGCTGCTCCGGCTCCATCGCCAGCAAGTCCTGCCCGTCGAACGTCGCCGTGCCCTCGGTCACGTCGTAGCCGTCGCGTCCCGACAGCACGTACGACAGCGTGGACTTCCCCGACCCGTTCGGCCCCATGATGGCGTGGATCTCCCCGGTCGGCACCGTAAGGTCGACCCCGTTCAGGATCGCCTTGTCCGGAATTCCTGCCGATAGGTTCCTGATCTCGAGCATCAGCCCACCGAGCCTTCCAGGCTGATTGCCAGCAGCTTCTGCGCCTCGACCGCGAACTCCATCGGCAACTCCTTCAGCACGTCCTTGCAGAACCCGTTCACGATCAGGCCGACCGCGTCCTCCTGGCTCAGCCCACGCTGCCGGCAGTAGAACAACTGGTCGTCGTTGATCTTGCTGGTGGTCGCCTCGTGCTCCACCTGCGCCGTCGGGTTGCGGCTCTCGATATACGGCACGGTGTGCGCCCCGCACTGGTCGCCGATCAGCAGGCTGTCGCACTGCGTGAAGTTCCGCGCCCCCGCCGCCTTCGGCAGGATCCGCACCAGCCCGCGATACGTGTTGTCCGACCGCCCGGCGCTGATCCCCTTCGACACGATCGTGCTCCGGGTGCCCTTGCCGATATGGATCATCTTGGTGCCGGTGTCGGCCTGCTGCCGGTTGTTGGTCAGCGCGACCGAGTAGAACTCGCCCACGCTGTCCTCGCCCTGCAGGATGCACGACGGGTACTTCCACGTGATCGCCGACCCGGTCTCGACCTGGGTCCAGCTCACCTTGCTGCGCGCGCCCCGGCACGCCGCCCGCTTGGTGACGAAGTTGTAGATGCCGCCCTTTCCGTTCGCGTCGCCCGGATACCAGTTCTGCACCGTGCTGTACTTGATGCTCGCATCGTCCATCGCGACCAGCTCGACCACCGCGGCGTGCAACTGGTTCTCGTCGCGCTGCGGCGCCGTGCAGCCCTCCAGGTAGCTGACCGACGCGCCCGCCTCGGCAATGATCAGCGTCCGCTCGAACTGGCCGCTGTTGCGCGCATTGATGCGGAAATACGTGGACAGCTCCATCGGGCAGCGCACGCCCTTGGGGATGAACACGAAGCTGCCATCGGTGAACACGGCGCTGTTCAGGGCCGCGAAGTAGTTGTCCGCCGCCGGCACCACGCTGCCGAGATACTGCCGCACCAGCTCGGGATGCTCGCGCACCGCTTCGCTGATCGGGCAGAAGATCACGCCGACCTTGTACAGGCTCTCGCGGAACGTCGTCGCCACCGACACGCTGTCGAACACCGCGTCGACCGCGATGTTGCGCCCCTCCGCCTCGCCCTCGGCGCCCACGACCCCGGCTAGGATCGCGCGTTCCTTCAACGGGATGCCCAGCTTCTCGTAGGTGCGGAGCAGCTCCGGATCGACCTCCTCAAGGCTGCGCGGCCCGTCCTTTTTCTTGGGGGCGGCGTAGTAGTGGATGTCCTGGTAGTCGATCTTGGGATAGCCGACCTTCGCCCAGTTCGGCTCCTCCATCTTCAGCCACGCCGCATACGCCTTCAAGCGCCAGGCGAGCAGCCACTCCGGCTCCTCCTTGCGGGCGGAGATCAGGCGGATCGTGTCCTCGTTCAGGCCCTTCGGGGCCACGTCCATCTCGATATCGGTCGTGAACCCCCACTTGTAGCCGGAGGCGGTGAGCGACTGGACGGTATCGAGGGTTTCGGCGACGGCTGCCATGGAATGTCCTACTCGGCGGCTGGAATTGAAAGGGTCGGCGCCGCACGACGGCGCGAGAATGTCGCGCCCTGCATGTCGGCCAGGGTAATGGCGGTCAAGGCTTCACGGACGGCGTCGTTCACCGGGTCCCAACGGCCGCGCACCGGGCAGACACTCGACGCCTCGCAGGCGGTGCCCGAGCCTTCCACGCACGCGGTCAGCGCGATCGGCCCGTCGATGGCGACGATCACGTCGGCAACCGGGATGGCCACCAGCGGACGCATCAGCCGGTAGCCGCCCCGTGCGCCACGCTGCGACGCGACCAAGCCCGACGCGGCCAACGCCTTCAACACCTTGGCCACGGTCGGCTCCGGCACGCCGGTCGCCTGCGCAATGCCCGGCGACGTCTGCACGCCATCGATGGCGGCCAGCTTGACCAGCACCACCACCGCGTAATCGGTCATTTTCGACAGCCGCAACATGGCATCACCCGTATCTGGACCCATGAGGTCCGGTATCCGGGAAATGAGCCGGGAAGGCCTCCGCGTCAAGGGCGGGGAGGGCTAAATGCCACGCCTTAGACCACGATAAATCCGCACGGACGCAGCTTCGGCACAGCGGGTCAGCTCCGGTCGCGCATGTCCGGGCCGCGCTCGCCTTCCTCCATGTCGTCGTCGTCCAGCCGGTCCATGTGCACGCTGTGGTCGCCGCCATGCTGCAGGATGTCGCGCTCGCGCGGCCCGGCGGTCCGGTCGATCACTTGCACCACCCCGATTCCCTCCTCCTTCGCGACTTCGACCGCCGCCGCGACGATGCCCTGGAAGTCCATCGCCGGCTGCGCCGTCTCGGGCCGCCCCTTGCGGTGGGTCAGCAGGATCAGGGTGACGATCTTGTGCGGATCGTCCTCGTCGAAGCGGCGCAGCACGACGACGTGGCGGCCGCCATCGGGCACTGGATCGTGGGGGTTCAGCGTGACGATCTCGATCATTCTGCTCTCCTGATTGCTCGCCTGAACGGCCAAGCGCGGCACCGGGTTCATTCCCGGCCGCCCCTGCCCTATCCTAAACGCATGTCCGACATCGCCCTCACCGCCCCTCGCCAAACCGCCGTCCGCGCCCGCCACGCTGCCAGCCTTCTCGTGCTGCGCGCCGATGGAGGCGAGGTGCTGATGGGCCTGCGCGGCGCCGGGCACCGCTTCATGCCCAATCGCCTCGTGTTCCCCGGCGGCGCCGTCGATCGCGAGGACGCGACCAGCCCTGTCGCCCAACCCTTGCGACCCGGCGTGCAAGCCATGCTGGAGAAGGCCGCCAAGCCCCGTCTCGCCCGCGCTCTCGCCGTCGCTGCCGCCCGCGAACTACAGGAAGAAACCGGCCTCACCCTCGGCCACCCGCCCGTCCTCGACGGCCTGGACTACCTGTGCCGCGCCATCACCCCGCCGGTCCACCCGGTCCGCTTCAATGCCCGCTTCCTGACGGTCGATGCCGCCGCCGTCACTGGCGACCTCGCCGGCTCCGGGGAACTCGAAGGCCTCCGCTGGTACGGCATCGAGGAGGCCCTCGCGCTCGACCTCGCGCTGATCACCCGGGCGGTGTTCACCGTCCTCAAAACCTGGCTTGCCCTTTCCCCCCACGAACGCGCCGCCCGTGACAGGACCCCCGTTTTTCGCAACCGCAAGATGGGCTGGGAGTAGTTTAGGCCGCCCTCCACACGTCGCCCTGCCGCGCCGCCCGTCCTTCTCGCTCCAGCTTCTGTAGATGCGCGATCACGTTACGCTCCGCCGCCATCCGCAGGAACGGATCGACTTGGCTGTACAGCGCATCCACCAGTCCCTTCGTGCTGAACGCTTGCCGCGTCAGCTCCACCGCGATCGCCCGTTCGCGCGCGATCCGGTGGTCCAGCAGCGATCGCACGAACGGCTTCGGGTCCGGCAACGGAGGCCCGTGGCCCGGCAGGTACAGCGCGTCCTCCCGCCCTAGCAGCAGTTCCAGGCTGGCGAAATATGCCGCCATGTCGCCGCCGGGCGGGCTGACGATGCTCGACGACCAGCTCATTACGTGGTCGGCGCTGAACAGCACCCCATCGGGCCGGGCGAAGCACAGATGGTCGGCCGCGTGCCCCGGCGTGTGGATCGCCACCATCCCGGCCACCGCCTCGCCATCGCCCAGCTTCACATCCGGCACGAAACTCGGCTCCGCGCTCGCGTGCCACCCCACGGTCGGCGCACCAGTGGCCGCCTTCAGCGCCGCCGTCGCCCCCAAATGGTCGCGATGCGTGTGGCTGAGCAGGATACGCACGATCGGACCCGGCGTCAGCCGTTGGATGTCCGCCACGTGCGCCGGCATGTCGGGCCCGGGATCGAGCACCGTCACCCCATCCTCTCTCTCGATCAAGTAGGTGTTGGTGCCGCGATAGGTCATCAGGCTCGGATTGTCGGCCACGATCCGGTGCACGCCCGGCAACACCGGCAGCAACGCGCCGCGAGGCGGGACCGGCTCGGTCAGGAAAGCCATGCTCATGGGGTCCTTAGGGTGGCTTCGACGGTCATGCACACCGCGTTGTCAGGGTCACGCGAGCGGCTGCGGAACACGCCATCGTCGCGCCAGCCTTCCAAGTGCAGCGTCCGGCCGTGGAACGCCGGGCGTTGGCCGCGGAATGTCATGGCCGCGATCGGCGCCGGGGACAGCGCGGCCAGCCATGTCGCCTGCAGCGGCCCGTGCACCACCAGGCCCGGGTATCCCTCCACGCCGCGCACGTAGTCGGAATCGTAGTGAATCCGATGCCCATTGCCGGTCAGCGCCGAGTAGCGGAACAGCAGCACCGGGTCGGGCACGACCTCTCGGCTGGCCTCGGCCTCGACGGCAGGCGCCGGCGCTCCCGGCTTCACCGCCGCACCCTCCGCACTGCGATACACGATATCCTGCTCCTCCACGATTGCGACTCCCTGGCCACCTGCGATCGAGTGCCGCACCTTCACGAACACCAGCTCACCCGACGCGCCCGGCTTCGCCTGCACCGACAGGATCGTGCTGGTCCGCTCGACCTCCTCGCCCACCAGCAGCTTGGCTTGAAACGCCAGCTTTCCCCCCGCCCACATCCGTCGCGGCAGATGGTGCACGGGCGGCAGGAATCCCCCGCGTCTCGGATGCCCGTCCGGACCGATCCGCTCCGGGGCTACCCAGTCCTGGAACAGCATCCAATGCCACAGCGGCGGCAGCGCGTCCGCCGGCTCCGCCACGCCCAGCGTCGCCGCCAGCCCCGCGACCCGGCGCCGGTCCACGACATCCCGCCGCATCTCCGTCCGCCCGACATACTCCTCGTACTCGCTCATGGCGCGAATTATCCTTCGAATGGCGGCGGAGAGTGTCACCCGGCCCCGCTCCACTCAAGGTTCCTTAGCCCACTCTGGGAGACGCGCGCCCATCGCCATGGTAGTCTTTCAGCCATGCTCTACGACCCTGACGCCTCCGCCCGGCGCTCGCTGGCCCGCCATCGCGCCTTCGCCACCGGCCTTCTCGTCTTCATGGCGGTCGTCACCCTCGCGAGCTACGCCCTGCCCGCCGGGTGGGGAACCGACCTGCTGCAGGCCAGCGCCAAGGCCGGCTTCGTCGGCGGCGTGGCCGACTGGTTCGCCGTCACCGCCCTGTTTCGCCATCCGCTCGGCCTTCCCATTCCGCACACCGCCATCATCCCCGCGCAGAAGGCCCGCCTCGGCCGCGCCCTCGGCCGCTTCGTCGCCACCCACGTCTTCACCGAACCCGAGCTGCGCCGCACCCTCGCCAAGCTCGACCTCGCCGGCATCCTGCACCGCTTCCTGTCCGACCCCGCGGCGTCCCGGCCCGCCGCCCAAGCCATCTCCGGCATGCTCCCCCGCCTGCTGGCCACCGTCGAGGACGGGCGGGCGCGTCGGCTGATCTCTCGCATCGCCCCCCGCATCCTCGGCGGACGCGGCGCGGGCCAGGTCGTCGCCCGCGCGTTGAACGGCCTCATGGCGGGCGGGCGTCACCAGGAAGTGTTCACCTTCATCCTGCTCCAGTTCCGCCACTTGCTGGCCTCGAAGGAGGAACAGCTCCGCGCCCTGCTGGCCGACCGGGTCCGCGAGCAGGGCGGCCGCCTCGTCGGCTGGGCACTCGGCGCGCAGATCGCCCGGCGCGTGCTGTCCACCTTGAACACCGAGCTCGACAAGGTCGGCCCCGACGGATCCGAACTCCGCGACGCCCTCGACGTCTGGCTGCGCGCCGAGATCACCCGCATGGAGGACGATCCCGCCCGCGCCGCGGAGATCGGCCGCACCATCCGCCAAGTCGTCGCGCACGAGACGGTCCAAGCCTGGCTTTGGGACGTTTGGGCCCGGATGCGGATCGCCCTCGAATCCGACGCCGGGCGACCCGGCGGACACACCCAGGCCTTCATCGAACTGGCGCTCGGCAACGTCGGCGCCATGCTGGAAGCCGACCCCGCCATCCGCGCCCGGCTGCAAGCCGCGGCCGAGCAGATCATCATCTCCATCCTGCCCTCGGCCCGCCTGCAGCTGTCCGATTTCATCGGCGACGTGGTCGCCAACTGGGATGCCGGCACAATTGTCGACCGGATCGAGCTGCGGGTCGGGCGCGACCTGCAATACGTGCGCGTCAACGGCACCATCGTCGGCTTCCTGGTCGGCGGGCTTGTCTACGGCATCCTGCGCGCGACATTTGGCTACGTGAGTTTCTGATCGGAGCGTTGCCGATGCGCCTATCCGTCCTAGACCAGTCCACCGTCGTCACCGGCCGCAGCCCTGGCGACGCCATCCAGGAAACCCTGGCGCTGGCCCGGCATTGCGAGGCGCTCGGCTATGAGCGCTACTGGGTGGCCGAACACCACAGCTCGCTCAGCCAGGCCGGCACGGCGCCCGAGATCCTGATCGCAGCCATCGCGGCCACCACGCGGCGCATCCGCGTCGGCAGCGCCGGGGTCATGCTGCCGCACTATGCGCCCTTGAAGGTCGCCGAGCAGTTCCGCGTGCTCGAAGCCATCGCGCCCGGCCGCATCGACCTCGGCCTCGGCCGCGCGCCCGGCGGCGACGGCCGGACCGCCTTCGCCCTCAACCCGAATGCCGCTGCCGCAGCCGAACACTTTCCCGCCGACGTACGCGACCTCCTGGCCTGGCTCGCCGGCGAGAAACTGGTCGAAGGGCATCCCTTCCGCGACATCCGCGCCGAACCGGCCGGCGTCACGGTGCCGGAAGTCTGGATTCTCGGCAGTTCCACCTACGGCGCCCAAGTCGCGGCCCATTTCGGCCTGCCTTACTGCTATGCCCATTTCATCACCGATGGCCAAGGGGCCGCCGAGGCGATGGACATGTACCATACCCTTTATCAACCCGGCGCCCGGCATCCCCTGCCGCACGCCGCCGTTGCCGCCTGGGCGCTCACTGCCGCCACCGAGGCCGAAGCTGACCACCAACTAGCCTCTCGCGCACTCTGGCGGCTTGGCCGAGACCGCGGCATTTATACGCAACTTCCCTCGCCCACCGAGGCGCCCATGCCTACCCTTACACCGACGCGGAACGCACCCGGGTGGACCGGCTGCGTGAAAATGCGATTTGGGGCACGGCGGACACGGTCGCGGCGAAACTCGCTCGCCTCGCATCGAACCTTCAAGCCAGCGAGGTTGCCGTCATCACCACGGTGCACGACAAAGCCGCCCGGCAACGCTCCTATACGCTGCTGGCGCAAGCCGCACGGCTACGGCCGGAGGTTGCGCTCGCGGCTGAATGACCGCCGGGCGCGCCACAGCTGAAACCGCAGCGCCGCCACCGCGACCACGACCGCAACGATCGCCACCGGTATCAGCGCCAGGGCGAACCACAGCGCCAGGGCGGCAACCGCCAGTCCGCCCGCGACAACGGCCACGAGCACCGCAACCACGATGATCCGCGGTCCCCAGGACGGTCTTGCCGGCCTGTGAAAGCGGCCATCCGGGGTCATGTCGATCTGCAGCGGCTGAGGATTTCGCATGATAGCTCCGAAGTGGCTCGCAGGATGCGGCCGTTCAAGCCCACCTCGCATTGCTCCATCGCAGCGAGCATGGTATCTGCGCCGCCGCGATGCGTTCAGCGCCCGTTGGGGGATCGTCTAACGGTAGGACAGCAGACTCTGACTCTGCTTATCGTGGTTCGAATCCACGTCCCCCAACCAGCGAGCGCCCTTACGACGCCAATCCGAGGTGTTCGATCAACCTCCTGCTTCAAGCAGCCTTGATCTGCGGAAACATATGCCGGCGCGCATCGGCATCCATCTCCGCCTTGAACACGTGCTTGTCCTTAAGCGCACTGGCTCGCGCCGCAGCCGGCCGCCCGTCAATCTCGTCGAACAGCCGCTTGAGGTTGCCTAGCTTTTCCCAGCCATGCTCGCCAAAGATGAACGGGATCACCCGCGCCCATCCCCACACCGCCATGTCGACGATCGTGTAGCTGTCGCCGACCATGAAGCGCTGCTTCCCGAGATGAGCGTCCAGGATGCCGTAATGCCGCTCGGCCTCGTACATGTAGCGGGTCACCGCGTAATCCTTCGGCTCCGGTGCAAAATGCTTGAAATGCACCGCCTGGCCGGAGTACGGCCCTATTCCGGTCGCCACGAACATCAGCCATGACAGCAGCTCGCCCCGCAGCTTAGGCGTGTGCTCAGGCAGGAATGTCCCGGTCTTTTCCGCCAAATACAGAAGGATCGCATTGCTATCGAACACCGTCGCGTCGCCGTCCACGATAGCGGGAGTTTTGGCATTGGGATTGATCGCCAAAAACGCCGGCTCGAACTGCTCGCCCTTGCGGGTATCGACGGGCACGACCTCATAGGGCAGCCCCGACTCTTCGAGGAACAGCGCGACCTTCGCCGGGTTGGGCGATGGATGGTAGTAAAACTTGATCATTTTGATGCCTTGCACTGTCAACCGGTGAAGTGAAGGCGTGTCAGCCGCTCGGCGCAAGTGACATCGACGGCCTGCTCAGCCTGGAAACGGCCGGGCCTGCGTTGCCACGAACGTCGCGATCGCTTCCACGTCGTCGAGGCCAAATTCCGGTATGCCAGCTTTGGGGAACGAGGCATCCGTCGCGATGCCCACGATCGCCGGGTCATCCGGATACAGCGGCGGTTTGCCGTTCGCGTCCCGGTGCACCTCCAGCTTCGGATGCCCGTCGCGCTTGAATCCCTCCACCAGCACCAGATCCACCGCGCACATCGGCCGCAGCAAATCTGCCAACCCCGGTTCCGCCGCGTCGCGCAATTCATGCATCAATGCCCAGCGCCGCCCCGACGCCACCAGCACTTCCGTCGCGCCCGCCTGCCGGTGCTCCCACGAATCCTTGCCGGGCTGGTCCACGTCGAAGCCGTGATGGGCGTGCTTCACCGTCGAAACGCGCAACCCACCCTGCACCAGCACCGGAAGGAGCCGCTTCATCAAAGTCGTCTTGCCCGCTCCGCTCCACCCAGCCAACCCAAACACCCGCATCGATCGCCCTTCCATTCGCCGCATCCATGATTGGCGTGCCGCGTAAGACACGCAAATCGGCCTTTGTGATTTGCCCCGGCAAGTTCCCTGGGCTACGGCCCGCGCCGATAAGCAGAATCGGACCTCGCCTATGCATGACCGCCGGCGCGCCGTCGCCGCAACGATCTGCCTCGCCGCAGTCGCGTCCTTCCCCGTTTTTGCACAAACGACGCCTCAGCCAGGTCCGGTCGGTTCCAGCCCAAGCGCCGAGCCGCTCCCGGGACCGAGCGAGACGCGGGAGCCCGGCGCTCCTGCCGCGCGGTCGTCCAACCCGACCGGCCAGACCGGGACCGGCACGACCACCTCGCTCAGCGATCCGGAAAGCAGCGGCCTGCTTACACGCGACAAGCTGCTCGGCGACCCCGGCGGGCTCCGCACCCGCCTGGGCGAACTCGGCATCTCTCCCAGCCTCGCGGACACCGAGGAGGCCTTTGGAAACCCCACCGGCGGCCGCCGCACCGGCGGCAGCTACGAGGGCGTCACCGAACTCAGCCTCGGCATCGACACCGACAAGCTGTTCGGCCTCCACGGCGGCACCTTCAACGTCAGCGCATTCCAATTCCATGGCCGCGGCCTCGGCGTGAACAACGTGGGCGCCCTGCAGCCCACGAGCAGCGCCGAGCAGAACGTCCGCGGCGTCCGCCTATTCGAACTCTGGTACGAGCAGGTGTTCCTCAACCAGAAACTCGCCATCCGAATCGGCCAGCAAAGCGCCGACCAGGAGTTCCTGATCAGCCAATTGGCCGGACTGTTCATCAACTCGGTTTTCGGGTTCCCGACCCTGCCCTCGCTCGACCTGCCATCGGGCGGCCCCACCTACCCGCTGGCAACGCCCGCGATCCGCCTGAAAGTCATCCCGAACGACCAAGCCACCGTCCTACTGGCGGTATTCAACGGCGACCCTGCCGGTCCTGGCCTGGGCGATCCGCAACGCCGCGACGCCGCCGGCACGGCATTCCGCCTCAACGACGGCGTGTTCGTCATCGGCGAAATCCAGTATGCGATCAATGCGGGCGATGGCGCGACCGGGCTGCCCGGCACTTACAAGCTAGGGGCGTGGTACAACTCGCAGAATTTCCCGGACCAGCGCTTTCGCTCCGACCGCCTGTCCCTGGCCGACCCGTTCAGCACGGCCGCAGTCCGCTTCCGCCGCAACGATTACAGCGTGTACGCCGTCGCCGACCAGACGGTCTGGCGCGAAGCGGGGGTAAAGGATGGCGGCATTGGCGTTTTCGCCCGCGTCATGGGCGCCCCCGGCGACCGCAACCTTATCGACGTGTACGCCCAAGGCGGCGTGGACTACAAAGGTCCGTTCGCCGGCCGCGACAACGACACCGTCGGTTTCGCCGTTTCCTACGCCCATATCAGCGACCGAACGTCCCAGCTCGACCGGGACCGCGCCGCCTTCTCTGCGCTGCCGCTGCCGATCCGCCATAGCGAAACCCTGATGGAGCTGACCTACCAGGCCCAGCTCGCGCCGTGGTGGCAGATCCAGCCAGACTTCCAATACGTCTTCAGCCCCGGCGCCGGCATCGCCGACCCGGCCCGCCCCACACGGCGCATCGGCGACGCCGCCATCCTCGGATTGCGCACCAACGTCACGTTCTAAGGAAAGCCCGCAGCCGCTCGACCGCCTCCGCCATGTCCGCCTCCGGCCCGCAATAGCTGAACCGCACCGTGCCATGCCCCCGCGCCCGGTCGAAATCGACGCCGGACGCCGCCGCCACGCCTGCCTCCGCCAGCATCCGCGCGCAGAACGCCACGCTGTCGTCGGTCCGCTCCGACACGTCGGCGTACAGGTAGAACGCGCCCTCCGCCGGCGACAACCGGGCCAGGCCCGCCTCCGGCAGCGCCCGCAGCAGCAGGTCGCGCGACCGCCGGTATCGCCGCACATTGCCCTGCAGCTCGTCGTGGCAGTCCAGCGCCGCCTCGGCCGCGACCTGGGCGATGTGCGGGGCCGAGATGAACAGGTTCTGCGCCAGGCACTCCACCGGCCGCACCAACTCCTCCGGCAGCACCATCCAGCCGACGCGCCAGCCGGTCATGCTGAAATACTTGGAGAAACTGTTGATCACGATGGCGCTCGGGCTGAACGCCGCCGCGGTCGCAACCGCCGGCCCATATTGCAGGCCGTGGTAAATCTCGTCGCTGACCAGCCGCACCCCGTTCGCATGGCACCAGCGCGCAATCCCGGCGAGTTCATCCGCGTGCAGCATCGTCCCGGCCGGGTTGCACGGGCTGGCCACGATCAGCCCGTCCGGCGTCGGGTCGAGCGCCTCCAGCATGGCGAGCGTCGGCTGGTAGCGGGTCTCCGGCCCAGTCTCCATCACCACGGGGACCATGCCCAACGCCGTCAGGATGTTGAGGTAGGGCGGATAGTACGGCGCCGCCATCGCCACCCGGTCGCCAGGGTCGAACGCCGCCAGGAACGCCAGGGGGAACGCGCCCGATGCGCCGGTAGTCACCGCGATGCGGGATGGATCGATGGCAAATCCATACCAACCCTGCCCATGCGCTGCGATCCGCGCCCGCAACGACGCCCGCCCTAGTGCCTCGGTGTACCCCATGGCCGCACCGGCGCCCAGCGCTGCCTGAACCGCCGCTACCGCCCCGGCCGGCGCCCCCGTGCCGGGCTGGCCCACCTCCATGCGGATCACATGCGGATCGCTTGCCCGCAGCGCCGCCTGGCGCGCGTTTGCCGCCGCGATCACGTCCATCACCAGGAAGGGCGGCGCGTTGGCCCCGTGTCCCGTCTTCAGCATCGCATCGAACGCCGGCCCCGCATCAATTGCTCCCGACCGCCAAGCCGCTGCCGCGCCCGTCGGTTGCCCACCCGCACGTTTCCTCCGATCCCGGCAGGTAGCGCGCGCATGCGATGGCATTGGCCCTTCCAGGTTCCGGCACCGCCTCCGGCATCGGTAAGCCGCTTCGCAGCGCATTCACCATGCCCACCGCCACCGCCAGCGCCGCACCGTCCTGGCCGGAGCCGCCGATCGCCGCCCGGAACCCCATGATGTTGGAGTTCCACGCCAGCGCCGCCGCCAGCAGCGGCCGGGTCGCAACGTTCGGCGCCGCCGCCAGCAGCACGCCCGTGCCCGGCGCCACCCGCCCGGTGCCGAACAGGTTGTCCATCGTCGCCCCGCACACGACCGCATTGCCGTTTCGATCGAGTGCGGCGAAGGTTGTCGAGGCCGGCAGCGCTGGCAATGTCGCCCCGGCCGGCGCCGACGCCAGCAACGCCGTCACATCCAGGTTCCCATTCCGCGAGCCCGCGGCCGCCGCCAGCCCACGGGCCCGCGCACCGTCGAGGTCGGCCGGATTGGCCTGGAGCGCCAGGAACGACGCCGCCGCAGCGAGGCCTCCGTCGGCGGGCGGCGGCAGGAACGCCACGCTGTCATGTCCGGCAGGCAGCACGATCGGCGCGATCGTCCGCGGCAGGGCGTTCCGCAGGTCCTGCAGCGTCAAGCCGCCTCCCGCAACATCGGCAGCCTCGACGAACCGGCTGCCCAGCCCTCCCTGGTACAGGTTGCCGATCCCGGCCACCCGTAACTGCGCCAGAGTCCCGCCAAGATCGGCCTGCACCAGCGTCGATCCCTCGGCTGGCAGGACACCCGCGGGCGCGAATACATCCCGCGCATTCGGATCGGCCAGCAACGGCCCCGACACGAGGCTGAAATCGCGCAGGAACGCCCGTGAAACCGGCGTCCCGAAGCGCGCAAGCTGCTCCGCCGGGGCCACCAGCGTCTCGATCGGCTTTTTGCCGTATCGTGCGTGCAGCGCGAACAGCCCCCGCGCCATCATCGGCACCGACGCGGGCCGGTCGGACCGGCCCGACACCGTCTTCGGCGCGACCGGGGTGAACACGATCGCCTCGGGGCTGCCGAGCCCTGGGCCTTCGTGCGCCGGATTATACGCCAGGCACGCGCCGCCCCCGCCCAGGCCGGCCCGCGACGGCAGCGTCACCGCCAGCGTGAACCCCATCGCAACCGCCGCATCCGCCGCCGTTCCGCCCTGCGACAGCACCTCCCGTCCCGCCAGCACGGCGGCCGGCTCGTCTGCGACGACACCGCCTAGGAAGCCGGTCACCGCCGCCCGCCGGCCGTTGGCGGCGGAACCTCCGATAAGGGAGTCCTTCAAATCCCCGAGGGTCGAACAAGCGCCCAACATCAACGCCAGGCCGAACGCCGCAACCGGGCGCCCCCTCAGTCCGCTTCCGCCATCTCGCACGCGCAGCCTCCCACTGGCGCAGCAGCGCCGGTCGCCTGCCATAACCGGCTTCCGCCACAGCGGCAACACGAGGCTGTTCAGCCGATCGCGGCTCGGGCACAACGCGGGCGACCCATGCGTTTGGAAGGACGCCCATGCTGCGATCGATCCTTGCCAGCCTGCTCCTTTTCACCCCCCTTGCCGCGGATGCCGACAGCTTCACCCAAGACCAACGCGCCGAGATCGTCCAAGTCCTGCGCGATGCCCTGCACACCGACCCCTCGATCCTGCGCGACGCCATTGCTGCCCTGCAGCAGGACGACGCCGCCCAACAGGACGCCACCGTCCGCAGCGTCATTGCGGCCCAGCACGCCGCCTTGTCCGACCCGGCCGACCCCGCCATCGGCAACCCGTCCGGCGACGTGACGATCGTCGAGTTCTACGACACGCGCTGCCCGTATTGCCGCCGCATGACGGCCACCGTCGCCGCCCTGCTGCAAGCCGATCCTGGCGTGCGTTTCATCTACAAGGACCTGCCAATCCTTGGTCCCGCCAGCACCATGGAATCGCAGGCTTTGCTCGCCGCCCAACGCCAAGGCGGCTACGCCCGCCTGCAAGAGGCGCTAATGCGCACCACGGGGCAGCCGACGCCCGACAGCATCCGGGCCGAAGCCGACCGCCAAGGCCTGGATGGCGACCGCCTGGTGCGCGACATGGCCGACCCCGCCATCAAGGTTCGGCTGGAAGCCAATATCCAGCTCGCGCACGTCCTGCACATCGAGGGCACTCCCGCGCTGATCGTGGGCCGGCAGATGATCCCTGGCGCCGTCAACCTGGCCGATCTCAGGAAGGCAGTGGCGGACGCCCGCCGCTGACACGATCGCCTCCCGCCGAAAAGCTTTGAACCCTGCAGTGCCGCTTCCGTTAGCAACTGCAACACAGCATTTCGGACAACGACACGATGAGCAGCGGAACCAGGATCACCGAGGGCCGGCCCTTTCCTTTGGGTGCGACATGGAACGGACGCGGCGTGAATTTCGCGCTGTTTTCCGCCCACGCCACCAAGGTCGAGCTTTGCCTGTTCGACGATTCCGGAGAGACCGAAATCGCCCGGGTGGAACTTCCGGAGTACACCGACGAAATCTGGCACGGCTTCCTGCCCGACGCCCGCCCCGGCACCAATTACGGCTACCGCGTCCACGGTCCCTACGAACCGGAGCAGGGCCACCGCTTCAATCCCAACAAGCTGGTGATGGACCCGTATGCCAAGGCGGCCGTCGGCCAGCTGAAATGGGGCCCGGAAATCTTCGGCTACCAGCTCGAATCCGAAGACGACACCACCTTCGACGAGCGCGACAGCGCCGCCTTCATCCCGAAATGCCGCGTGGTCGACCCGGCCTTCACCTGGGGCGGCGACCGCAAGCCGCTGACCCCCTGGGACCAGACCGTCATCTACGAAACCCACGTCCGCGGCTTCACCAAGCTCCATCCCGCCGTCCCCGACGACATCAAGGGAACCTTCCGCGGCCTCGTCGTGCCGGAGGTGATCGCCCACATGAAGTCGGTGGGCATCACCGCGATCGAGTTGCTGCCCGTGCACATGTTCGTGGACGACAGCTACCTGCAGGAGAAAGGCCTCAAGAACTACTGGGGCTACAACACCATCTCGTTCTTCGCCCCGGCACGGCGCTATGCCAGCGTGCAGGATTTCGCCTTCTCCGAATTCAAGGAGATGGTCGTCCGCCTGCACGATTCCGGTCTCGAGATCATCCTGGACGTCGTCTACAATCACACCGCCGAGGGCAACGAGCGCGGCCCGACCATCTCGTTCAAGGGCATCGACAACGCCAGCTACTACCGCCTGCTTCCGGACCAGAAGCGCTACTACATCAACGACACCGGCACCGGGAACACCGTCAACCTATCCCACCCCCGCGTCATGCAGATGGTCACCGACAGCCTCCGCTACTGGGTGACCGAGATGCACGTGGATGGGTTCCGGTTCGACCTCGGCACCATTCTCGCCCGCGAGCCGTATGGCTTCGACCAGGAAAGCGGGTTCCTGAAGGCATGCTCGCAAGACCCGATCCTGTCGGAGGTCAAGCTGATCGCCGAGCCATGGGATTGCGGCCCCGGCGGCTACCAGGTCGGCGGCTTCCCGCCCGGCTGGGCCGAGTGGAACGACAAGTTCCGCGACACTTCCCGCGCCTTTTGGAAGGGCGACGAAGGCAAGCTGGCCGAGATGGCGAGCCGTCTCGCAGGTTCCGCCGACTACTTCAACCGTCGCGGCCGCCAGACCTGGGCCAGCGTCAACTTCCTCACCGCCCATGACGGCTTCACCTTGAACGACACCGTTTCCTACAACGAGAAGCACAACGAGGCGAACGGCGAGAACAACAACGACGGCAGCTCCAACAACCTCAGTTGGAACTGCGGCGCCGAAGGCCCGACCGATGACCCCGAGGTCAACGCCGTGCGCGAGCGGCAGCTGCGAAACATGCTCGCCACCCTCATGCTGTCGCGCGGCACGCCGATGCTGCTCGCCGGCGATGAGTTCGCCCGCACGCAGGACGGCAACAACAACGCCTACTGCCAGGACAACGAGCTCAGCTGGCTCGATTGGGACATCCAGAAAAAAGGCCAGTCGCTCACCCGCTTCGTCTCGAAGCTGACCGGGATCCGCCGCCGTTTCCCCGTCCTGCACCGCACCCGCTTCCTGACGGCGGAGTGGAACGAGGAGATCGGCGTCAAGGACGTGACCTGGCTCACGCCCGCCGGGGTTGAAATGACCTCCGAGCAGTGGGACGACCCGAGCGCCAAGAGCATCGGCGTGCTGCTCGATGGCCGGGCGCAGGTCAGCGGCATCCGCCGCCGCGGCAGCGACGCCACGTTGCTGCTGGTCATCAACGCCCATCATGACACGGTCAGTTTCAAGCTGCCGGAGGTCGTGGGCGGCCTGTCCTGGTCATGCCTGATCGACACCAACCAGCCTGACCTGGAAGACGCGCCCAAATTCGAATTCGACTCCGATTACCTCGTGACTGGACGCTCGCTGCTGCTGTTCAACCTGGAACTCGACCGCAGCTACGCCCAGGCCCGCGCCGCCAACCCGGCGAATTCGCGCACCGGCGTAGCCCAGCCGCTAAGCGCCCTGGACGAGTGGCCGTCTCACAGCACCTGAAGCACGTCCTCCGCCCGGCTGACTTCGAATCCGCCGGGCGGTTCGACCGCGAGATGAACGATCTTCATGTTTTCGGCCACCAATGCGAACCTTTGGCTGCGCATTCCCAGCCCTCGCGCCATCAGGTCCAGTTCCAGGCCCATCGCCTTGGTGAACGCACCCGAGCCGTCCGCCAGCATCACGATCTTGCCGTCGACGCCCTGGTCCTTGGCCCAGGCGCCCATCACAAACGGGTCGTTCACCGCCATGCAAACCACCGTATCCACGCCCTTGTCCCGCAGCGCGTCCGCGTGCTGCACGAAGCCGGGAAGGTGCCTGGCGCTGCACGTCGGCGTGAACGCGCCCGGCGTCGCGAATAGCACCACTTTCTTGCCGCGAAACAGCTCCTCGGTCGAAACCTCCTTCGGTCCTTCCCCCGTCGCCGTCATCAATTTCATCGTTGGCAGCGTATCCCCAACCTTGATCGTCATGTGCCCCGGTGTCCCCTGCATGGTGCGAAGTTCCTACTGCCGGTTGACCCGGCTGTCACGTCCGCCGCCAGGGTCCTTGCTTCAACCCCGGCGCACGCCAAAATACATTTCATGGCCAAGGTGAAACCCAACCTCGCTTTGCTCGACGAAACGCGCCTGACCGGGCAGCTCCTGATCGCGATGCCGGTCATGCAGGACCCGCGTTTCGTCCAGAGCGTCATCTATCTATGCGCCCACACCCAGGAGGGTGCCATGGGCTTGGTCCTCAACAACCCGCTGACCACGCCCAGCTTCGAGGACCTTCTGCGCCAACTGGACGTGGCGCCCACTCCCCCCGCCCGGCGCATCGCCCTTTGCAATGGCGGCCCCATGGACAACGCCCGAGGCTTCGTGCTGCACACCGCCGATTGGACCGGCGACGGCAGCCTTCGGGTGGACGACAGCGTGGCGTTGACCGCGAGCCTGGACGTGCTGAAGGCGATCGCCACCGGGGGTGGCCCGCGTGAGGGCCTGCTCGCCCTCGGCTATGCGAGCTGGGGCGCCGGGCAGCTCGACCATGAAATTCAGGCGAACACCTGGTTGTCCGCCCCTGCGCCGTTGGACCTCGTCTTCGATGGCCAGCACACCACCAAATGGCGCCGCGCCCTCGCCAGCCTGCACATCGACCCGGCATTGCTTTCGACCGTGGCCGGTCACGCCTGATCCCGCCGGCATCCCCCGCCGGTATTCCCCCGCCGGTATTCAAGGAGCTATCGATGCTCAGAAAGCTTGTGGCAATTGCCGTCCTCGCTGCCACCCCCGCCTTCGCCGACAACACCGGGACCGTCCATCAGCCTGGCGCACCCGCGTCTCCCACCGGCACCGTCCAGCAACCCGGCGTCACCCTGCAAGCGCCAAACTACGCCGTCGGCCCGGACTCCAATCGTTCACCGCGGAACGGGGCCCGGCCGGCTGCAACTCCCGACAACGCGGCGCAACCTAGCGGGACCGAGTTCCATCAGATGCTCCCCGTGGCCAAGTAGCCGTCACCATACGAACGCCGGAAGGCACGCGACCGGCGACAATCCCGCCTCCAGCGCTTCCGCCGCCACGCGCGCACGGTCCCGCCCCAACGCTTCGCCGTGAATGCCACCCAAAACCCAGCACGATGCCAGCCCCGCCGCCGCCGCTCCAGCGATGTCCGTCCGCAAGGAGTCGCCCACTGCCAGGGTCCTCGCACGCCCGGTCCCGAGCATGTCCAGCACAGGACGATAGATCGCCGGGTCCGGCTTCCCGAGCGACCGCACATCCCCGCCCATCTGTTGGTACCGCCCGGCCAACGCCCCGGCGCAGATCACGCGCACCCCGCCGCGGATCACCTCCAGGTCGGGATTGGCGCACAGCATCGGCAGCCCGCGCCGGGCGCACGCCGCCAGCACATCCTCGAACGCCGCGACATCGGTCGGCGCACGATGATCGTCCGGCCCGGTGTTCAGCACGAAATCCGCGTCCGCCATCTCGGTCAAAACGAGGTCCAGGCCGTCCAGCACATTGCGGTCCCGGTCCGGGCCAAGATGGAACACGCGCGGCCCCAACGCCGCGAACCATGGGTCCGCCCCGGCGGCGTTGCGCGCACGCAGCGCGCCGTGGCTGGCTTCTCCCGAGGTCAGGATGCCGTGGTACAACGCGTCCTCGATCCCCATCGCGCGCAGCATGCCCTGTGCCGCCGCTGCCCGGCGCGGCGCATTGGACAGCAGCACGCACCGCTTCCCCGCATCGCGCAGCCGCTCCAGGCAGCCCACCGCTCCTTCGTAGGGCGACACGCCATCGTGGATCACGCCCCATAAATCCAGGATGAACCCGTCGTATTGCGCCGCGATCTCCGCAAAGCCGTCCGCGAAGATCATGCCGCGGTCCCGACCGCCTCGGCCGCCGAACCGAAGCTCCGCTCGCGCAGCGCCGCCGCAAGCTCCCGCTTCATGCGCGGGATCAGCGCCGGGCCATGCACCGCGAACGCTGCGTACAGCTGCACCAAATGCGCCCCTGCCTGCAGCTTTGCCAACACGTCCAGTCCCGACGACACGCCGCCGCACCCGATCAGCACCAACCGCCCTCCTGCCAGCCGCCACGCCCGCGCCAGCAATGCAGTCGACGGCGCCATCAGCGGCGGACCCGACAACCCGCCGCCCTCTCCCCGAAACTGGCCACGCAGGCTGTCCGGGCGCTCCACCGTCGTGTTCGCGACGATCAATCCCGTCACCCCATGATCCACCGCGGCCTCCACCAAACTTTCGAGGCCGCCCAGCGGCAAATCCGGCGCGATCTTCACGAATACCGGCGGTCGCTGCGGCACTCCCTCCGCCACCGCAAGCAGGATCGCGCGCATCTGCCGCTCGCCTTGCAGGTTCCGCAAGCCCGGGGTATTCGGCGACGACACGTTGATCACGACGTAGTCGACGTGCGGAGCCACCGCCGCCACCAGCGCCGGATAGTCCCGCTCCGGGTCCGCCCCCGTCTTGTTGATGCCGACGTTCGCCCCGAGCAGCGCCGGACCCCGCCGTACCGCCGCCAGCCGGGCGACATAGGCCGCAACGCCCCGATTGTTCAGCCCCATCCGGTTGATCACGGCCCCGTCCTCCAACCGAAACAGCCGCGGCCGCGCGTTTCCCGCCTGTGGCAGCGGCGTCACCGTGCCCGTCTCCACCGCCCCGAAGCCGAGCCGCATCAGCGGCCTCACCGCGACCGCATCCTTGTCGAAACCGGCCGCCAACCCGATCGGGTTGGACACGGCGCGCCCGAACAGCGTTGTCGCCAGCACCGGGTTGTCTGGCGTCGCATCCCGCCCGGCCAGCCCCCATTGCAGCGCCCGCAACGCCAGTCCATGCGCCCGCTCCGGATCGACACGGCGCATGGCCGGCAGCAGCAGAGAAGCGATCTGGGGGGTCATGACACCGCAGATAGGCGCAACACCGGTTCCGGGGAACCCATAGCAGCACGCTCGAAGGTTTCTGGCCTCACCGTTGCTCCCCCGCCCCTTGTCTTGCCCCTGCACTCCGGCGATTGCTAATCCGATGTGGGACCAACCTTATCTCGAGACCTGCTGCCGGTCCGCCCTTCACCGGCTGCTCCTGTGCGAGGCGCCCGGCCGGCCGGCGGGACTGAAGGACGGCCCGTGCCTGGAGCGGCTGACTGGCATGGGCCTTGCCCGGCGGCGGCCCGATGGCCGCTACGAGCTCACCGCGGCCGGCCTGGCCCGCCATGCGACCGACATCGCGAGGGCGCCCTGATGAGGATGGCGGCTAGGCCATCGGCGCGGTGGTCACCTTGCCGGAGCCACCTGCAAGGCAAAGCAGCGTCGCCCCATCCGCTGCCGACACCATCATCATGTCCCCGGTCGCCACCATGTCGGCGCTCGTGTCGAAGAATCCCTGGACAGACACCTCGCGGCGGCTGTCGGCACCCGCCTTGTAGTGCCAAAGGGTGAACCCGTTGGCATACGCCAGAACGGAAAGGTTATGCATCGCGAACGCCATTTGTTGTCTCCTTTAATTAGGTATTTTTTCCTAAGTCCAACTACGGCTTAACCGACGATGCGCTTTTTACGCAGGCTCCATTCCAACTCCGCCATCGCCTGTTGCCATAGCCGCGCCTCGCGAGGCCGGTGCAGGCCCGCATCTCCGGGAGCTGCCTGCCGCTCCCCCCAACCTAGCAGGACACGCACGTGCAACAGCTCGAGCTTTCGGGCACGATAAAGTCGGTTCAGGCAGTTGAACACGTCTTCCGGATCGCAAGGGCGGAGCACCATGGTCGGCCGCCACGCCATCCCGCACCCGTCATGCCGCGCCAGCAGGATAGCCATCGCCCAGAACCAAGCCTCCTCACTCGATTGGAACAAAACGACGCCGGACGGTTGCAAGCGTGTCGAACAAAACATCTTTCACCTGACCAGAACGGAACAGGAACATAAGCCTACGTTCATTAGAAGACCGCAAGGTTATTGAGCGTTAATTCCTATTTCCACCGGCGTTAATTCCTAGCAGACTGCTATATCCCGACTCGGAACGGACGATTCCATGAAGCATGACGACATCTGGCGCGCGCTCGACACCCTCGCCGCCGAAAACGGATTGTCCGTTTCAGGCCTTGCACGCCGTTCCGGACTCGACCCCACGACTTTCAACCCATCCAAGCGCCGCATGCCCGATGGACGCGCCCGGTGGCCGAGCACCGAAAGCCTCGCCAAGGTCCTGAGCGCCACCGGCGCCACGCTCGAAGCCTTCACCGCCCTGGTTTCCGGAGCGCGTGCGCTGTCGTCCGCTCGCCCCGGCCCCCGCCGCGTTCCTCTCATCGGCCTCGCCCAGGCCGGCAGCGAAGGCTTCTTCGACGATGGCGGCTTTCCCGTCGGCGGCGGCTGGGACGAGGCGAGCTTGCCGGAAATAGGCGACATCAACGCCTACGCGCTCGAAATCTCCGGCGACTCGATGGAGCCCGTCTTCCGCGACGGCGACATGGTGGTCATCTCGCCAGCCGCCCCAATCCGGCGCGGCGACCGTGTCGTCGTGCGCACCAACGCCGGCGAAGTGATGGCCAAGCAGTTGACCCGGCGCTCTGCCCGCCGGGTCGAACTGCGGAGCCTGAACCCCGCCCACCCCGACCGTAGCTTCGACCTGACGGAGATGGCCTGGATGCACCGCATCGTTTGGGCAAGCCAGTAGCGTGGCGTTTCAGCCGCTCGCTCCGAAACGATCCGAATGGCTTCGCGTTGTAACCGCGCAAGTCGTTTTGCGATCGACCTTTTAGGAGTGTGCCATGTTCTCCCGCCGTAGCCTCGTTCTTCTCGCCGGCATCGCTTTCACAAGCCCTGCCTGGGCCGCCCGCACCGATCCGGGAGCCCCCGGCCCCATCGACGGCACGGTGGTCATGACCGCAACCGCCGCTGCCGCCGGCGTCGGCTACACCTGGGGCGATGGCGTGCTGCATTACCGCGGTCACAACTACCATTTCGACGTCAAGAGCGTGACGGTGGCCGACGTCGGCTTTGCCCACATCCAGGGCCACGGACGCGTGTACAACCTACATAAGCTCGCGGATTTCTCCGGCACCTACGGCGCCGCGACCGGCGAAGCGACCTTGGTCAACGGCATCGGCGGCCAGTACCTGCGAAACGGCAGCGGCGTCGAAATCCGCGTCGACGAGACCACCCGCGGCGCCCGTCTCTCCGGATCCGCCGACGGAATCCAACTCACGCTTCGTCGCTGACGGCCCGGTTCCCACCTGCTACGCTTTTGCCGCGCTCCATCCCGGAGCGCGGCGCCAGGAGCGCTGTTCAGGATGGAGAACCACCCGCAATGCGTTTTCTTGCCCTTGCCTGCGTGTTGCCTTTCCTCACTGCTGCGACTCCTCCACCTGCCACCGGCGTCGATGTCGCCCTTGTGCTGCTCACGGACGTTTCCCGCAGCATCGATGACAGTGAGTTCGACCTCGAAAAAGCCGGCTACACCGATGCCCTCACCAATCCTGGCGTGATCGATGCCATCCAGGGGGGCCCCTCCGGCCGGATCGCGGTCGCCTACGTCGAATTCGCCGGCGCGTCCGAAGTCCAGACCGTGCTCGATTGGACGACCCTGTCCGACGAGGCCACCGCCCGCCTCTTCTCCGCTCAACTCTCCGCCGCGCCGCGTTCCTTCCGCGGCCGCACCGCAATCGGCGCGGGCATCGAGCGCGCCACCCAGATGCTGACCTCCAACGGCCTCGACGCCGCCCGCAGCGTCATCGACGTCGCCGGTGACGGCACCAACAACGCCGGCCCAGACAGCGCCGCCGCCCGCGATGCCGCGGTCGAAGCAGGCATCACCATCAACGGCCTGACGATCATCAACGACCATCCCGCCGCCTACATCTACGCCCACACCCAGCCACCAGGCGGTCTCGCCGAGTACTACCGCCAGAACGTCACCGGCGGACCCGGCAGCTTCGTCCTCGAAGTCCACGATTTCCGCAGCTTCGGCCAAGCCATGCTGCGCAAGTTGCTGAGTGAGATCGCCGCCAACCCCCGCACCCGGACCTGAGCGCATGGGCCTCCTCATCGATGGGGTTTGGCGAACCGCCGCCCCCCGGACGACCGACGGGGCCTTCGTCCGGGCCGACACCACCTTTCGCAACTGGGTCACCGCCGACGGCGGTCCTGGCCCCACCGGCGAGGGCGGCTTCCCGGCCAAGCCGGGCCGTTACCACCTTATCGTCTCGTTGGCCTGCCCCTGGGCGCATCGCACCCTCATTTTCCGCGCATTGAAGCAGCTGGACGGCATGGTCGGCCTCTCGGTCGTGAACCCGTTCATGGGCGACCGAGGCTGGACGTTCGACCCGGCGCCGGGCGTCATCGCCGCGCCCGTGCCCGCTGCCGCCCCGCCCGCGGGCGCCTTGCACGACATCTACACGGGGGCCGACCCACGCTATACTGGCCGCGCCACTGTCCCGGTTCTTTGGGACCTCGAACGCGGCGTCATCGTCAACAACGAGTCGGCCGACATCATCCGCATGTTCAACAGCGCCTTCGACCATCTCGGCGCAGCGCCCGGCGACTATTATCCCGTCGCGCACCGCGCCGAGATCGATGCCCTGAACCAGCGCATCTACGCCACCCTCAACAACGGCGTGTACCGCGCCGGCTTCGCCACCACCCAGCAAGCCTACGAGGATGCGGTGTTCCCCTTGTTCGACACGCTGGAATTCCTCGACGCCCACCTCGCGAACCGTCGCTTCCTGGTCGGCCCTGCCTCGACCGAAGCCGACTGGCGCTTGTTCACCACCCTCGTCCGCTTCGATCCGGTGTACGCGACCCACTTCAAATGCAACCTCCGCCGCCTCGTCGATTTTCGCACGCTGTGGGCCTACACGCGCGACCTTTATCAGCGTCCCGGCATCCGCCAGACCGTGGATTTCACCCACATCAAGCGCCACTACTTCACCAGCCATCCCGACATAAACCCGCATGGCATCATCCCCGCGGGTCCTCTGCTCGATTTCGATGCCCCGACGCTCCGCGCGCCCGGCATGATGATCGCCTGAACCCACTCCGAAAGCCGCCAACATGGAAATCCGCAACCTCGGCCGCTCCGGCCTGCGCGTCTCGGCCATCGGCCTCGGCTGCAACAACTTCGGCGGCCGCCTCGACGCCGCGGCCACCGCCCGGGTCGTGGCTGCCGCGCTGGACGCCGGCATCACCCTGTTCGACACCGCCGACGTTTACGGCTCGTTCGGCGGCAGCTCCGGCCATTTCGGCGCGTCGGAGGAAGCGCTCGGCGCTGCCCTCGGCGCCCGTCGCAAGGACATCGTGCTCGCTACCAAGTTCGGCATGGCGATGGACGATGCGGGAACCCTGAAAGGCGCCTCCCGCCGCTATATCGTCGGCGCTGCAGAGGCCAGTCTCAAGCGCCTGCAAACCGACTGGATCGACCTCTACCAGCAACACTTCCCAGACCCGCTGACCCCGGTCGAGGAAACCCTTCGCGCGCTCGACGACCTCGTTCGCGCCGGCAAGGTCCGCTATATCGGCTGCTCTAATTTCGCCGCCTGGCAGGTCGCCGACGCGCAATGGACCGCCCGCACCGGCGGCCTCAACCCCTTCGTCTCCTGCCAGGACGAGCTTTCCCTGCTCGTCCGCGGCAACGATCGCGAGCTGCTCCCCGCCATGGCGCATTTCGGCCTCGGCCTGCTGCCCTATTTCCCACTCGCCAGCGGCCTGCTTACCGGCAAGTACCGGCGCAACACGCCGCTGCCCGAAGGCGCGCGCCTGACCAACACCCAACGTCTCGCCGACCGCTACCTGACGGACGCCAATTGGCCCATTGTCGAAAAGCTGGAGGAGTTTGCTGCCGCCCGCGGCCACACGATGCTCGAACTCGCCCTTAGCTGGCTCCTGGCCCGCCGCCCTGTCGCCAGCGTCATCGCCGGCGCCACCAAGCCGGAGCAGATCCACCTCAACGCCGCAGCGGCGTCCTGGCATCTTTCCGACGCCGACCTCGCCGGTATCGACGCCATCACGGGCTAGCGGTCGCCGATGCGATAGCCCCGGGACCCGAGCTTGCATCAGGCAACAACTGTCCGCCTCACTCGGCCAGCCGATGCGGGAGTGCAAGACGAGATTGGCCAGGGCCGGCGCGCCGGGGTTCCAACCGGCGCCTACCGGCATGCCCGACCGCGACGGGGCCGAACCAGACTACGTTGGAAGGTTCCTCCAGGCCGCGGGAACCGGGAAGCCACGTGCATCGAGCGCCGCAAGCTCCCTCTCGATCATCGGCCTTGCCGCGGCGGCGAACGCCCGCGGCATCGCGTGCTGCGGCCCGGAATTATGCCGCTCGACGAGATTGGCTGGATCGTAGGTTCCTGCTGGAATGCCGAGAAACGCCTCGATCCCGGCAAGCACGCCGCGCGGGGCGCTCTCGATCTCGTCGTGGATGACCAGGTGGTATTGGTCCGCGTCGAGGTTTTGCTCCAGCGCTGCGAGCACGCGGGCGTAACGCGCATGCTCGGCGATCTCCGGCAGGGCCAGGAACACCTTGAACTCGGCCTCTCCCCAGTCTGCGAGCCGGACGAAGCCGCCGGTGAAGGCGAGGTGGAAGCGCGTGTGGCTCCAGAGCCGCGCGAGTGGGTGGCGCAAGGTGTAGAGCACGCGGACCCGCCGGGCCACACGGCGCACGTGCTGCCATCCGGCCGGCGGCAGCAGCGCATTGAGGTTGCTGAATTCGGCGCACCAGGCCGGTCCGTGCGGATCGTGGAACAGGCCGGCCAGCCAGGCATCGTCGACCGGATCGGCGAGGTAGGCGCGAAACCAGGCGAGCAGGGCGTCCGGCTCGCCGGGCCAGGTTGCCGGCGGCCCGGCCGTCATCTCCCGCAGCCGGTCGAGCCGGTTGGGACGGTCGAGCAGCCGGTGCTCGGTGTGGCGCTGGGCGAAGTAGTGGATTTCCTTCAGCGGGACCGCATCGATCTGCAGGTGGTCACGCAGCAGCATGTAGAGCCAGCTGGTTCCCGCCTTCATGGCGCCGATGCTGAGCAGCAGGTTCTCAATCACCGGGATGGGCAAGCTTCGGACGGAGGAGCGCGGCGGCGGACGCTTGGCAGGCGCGGTTGGAACGGCTCACGACACCCACACGTAATTTCCGGTTCACATAGATCAATCTTACACTGTTTGAACATAACTCCTACGCTCGTGAGCGTGTCATCAAAGTGAGAGGCGTTACCGGGCAAACCTTAAACTGCCCAGATGTAAATTGATCACCTCGCGATAGAATCCAAACTTTGCCGGAGACCTAGGTCGGTCAATCTGCTACAGCCAGAATCGGCCAGTAAGCTTTTCATCTGACATAATTGCTGACGTAGGTTCAACATTAAGTAGATCGAAATAACCTTCAATACCAATCTCATCTAGCGACAACTTAAACATCTCTGAAACTATTTCCTGATACTTTTCAGTTAGTATTCTTGAGTTTGGATCGAGATTCGTAATTACAACCAATCCTGTAGGTCCAGCATCAAAAGCTGAAATAGAAAGATCTGAACGATATCTTTTCAAAGCGATTACAGTTCGCCAGATATCGCCAGTCCACCAGCCATTACGGTGAGGAAGAACTGCGGGATGGCCCTGATCTCTTTCAGCCATAGGAGACTCAAGTGGTAAGCAGTCGTGCAAGATGATAATGGAATTTGCTTTGCAATGACGTTCCGTGTTCAAGAAGTCTCGAAGCAAGAACTCGCATCGATGCATTCCATCCAAAAATGCCAGGTCAATAGGTTGTCCAAGTACTGTTTTAGGACTATACTTAGCAAAAAAATCGTCACTCTTCATCTGAAACAAACAACAAAGAGCTTTATTGCCAATGACGTTTTGATCTGTAATCTGAAAATTAGGATCCACCGCTATCGACGGACATTTTGATAGAATAAGCGTCTCACCTTTTAATGTTCCTATTTCAAAATAACTTTTAGGTGCTAATTTTCGGTGCAGGAAGCTTAGGACGGATTGGTAGTGAGTACCTTGATGATCGGAAGCTTTACAGGAGAAAGATGAGATTTCGTCCATAATCATAACGTTCCCTCCTGATTTGGACTGAACCAGATCCGCGATGTCAGAAGCTAACGCGGTAGGGTTGACTACTTCAAAAGTTTCCATAAACGCACGATCTCGTTCAAACTTGAGAAATCCTCCTTCCGGAAAAACGTAAGTAGCATGATTGTTATTAGCTTTATCTATTAGATTATAATTTGATGGAACGGATGTTCTGTAGCTGATTCCTATTAAAATTGGACACGTTTTCGAAAATATACTTGTATGAAAAGCTGATGATGTTGTTCCAATAATAATTCTGTTCGAAGAGAAGAGAGATATTTGACTCTGAAGCGAAAGTTCCTCGGGATATACAATTTCAATGTTCATTTTCTGTCTTATAGCTTCTATAAGCATTTCTTCATTACGAAGGCGTCCGACACCGTTCTTAAGTCTTGTCTTTGATAGATACACTGGTCTTTTGTCTAGAACCGTTTCAGTTGTTTGAACTAAAGAAGCTCCGATTTTATGACACAATTCGGCGAAAATACGATGTATAAATGCTTGCTCTCTGAAGC
>JAABUX010001014.1_pt1 | contig 44603 bp, 39 predicted proteins | sample 5561851 | NCBI WGS metagenome assembly JAABUX01 (sample SAMN10711883, study PRJNA513361) | rock metagenome | isolation source: Antarctica rocks | place: Antarctica: Victoria Land, Richard Nunatak red sandstone | collected 2016-01-03 | reverse complement strand
CAAGCAGAAGCTTTTAGACTTTATTGCCTACTACAACCGCACGATGGCTAAACCATTTTTGTGGAAGTTTGAAGGCTACCCAGAGTCTGTCTAATCTGGTGCGTTACTTCTGCCGAACTGCACTAGGAGTCCATAGGCACGGTAGCTTGAGTAACTCTGGAAACTCTTGCTGTATTGTGATGGGATGCCCTACCCTTGTTCCGCTTAATCATCTAATCAGGTGCGTCAGTCGGCTTGGCATTAACAAACAAGTGAACGTGATCGGGCATGATTTCCAGTGCTACCAGCTTCCATCTATTTTCATCACACACTTCAAAAATAATTGCCTGAAGGCGTTTGGCGATTTCCCCTACTATCGCTCTTTCATCACTCTAGGCAGAGGAAAATTGGAAATCCTCGTCTGACACAGGTGTTGGAATTGCTCCTCGGAATTTATTCATTAGCGCAATCAGTCGAGGAAATCCCAAGGATAATTGGGAAATTGGAAACACCTTCAACCAAGGTTTAATTAGATTAAAAAATACCCAAGGTTGGATAACTAGGCGTAAGTTATTAAGAATATTTTTCCAGCCTTGTCCTGAATCCCACCAATCGTGAGCGGAGAATTTATCCACAGCCGAGTCTACAACTTCATCATTATTGAAATTTTTAGAAGGATTAAGAACTTTGGCGTGAAGACTTACTAAAAGATAAGCACTCATTACAATTTCCCACCACTTTTCGATTTGGGCGTAATCAGTTACTCGAAAATCCGCCCATCCTAGTTCATTTTTACTTTGTTTAAGCGAGTGCAAACTCTCCCGCCTGTTCCCGGCGGGAGAGTTTGCACTCGGTACTCAACCCAATTCCTTAAACCATACAGATTCCCAACTTCCTTATATTTAATCCCAGGGACGAGCGTCATTACCCACAAAGTAGAATTCTCAGGCAGAGTGTCTGTGTCAGTCGTAATTTGCCAATATTGCATGGCATGGCGCTTGCCAAAAATGATTTCTCGGATGTATCGAACTTCATCAGTACCATCAGAAAATGTCCGAGTAAATTTACGCCATTTGTTGTACCTAACCGTTTGTCCAGGGGGTAGCCAGACACCGTGGTTACTACGAATTGCCACGGCAAAATTCAGTTTTAATTCATTTAATACACTGATAAAATTGCCATCACTTTCCCCATAAAGACTGTCGGCTAAAACCAGTGAAAACTTAAACCCCATTGCTGTTAATTCCCGAATCATATCGGCAGCAATTATGGGTTTACTTTTATACGTATCTCCTGGCAACAATCTTTCTTTAGGCTTATAAATTTTGAAAGCTAACGGGAAAGTTATCCCTTGCAATAATCCATAAGCTGTAACTGCGACTATTCCATTTTCTATTTTACCTAAATTTCCGATATACTGTCGCTTCACGTAATCCGTCTTATTTCCCTTTTTTTTGTCTCCGGTTTCATCAATAATTAAGTTAATTTCTCGGCCTTGTAATGTTTGTAAAATTATGTTTAATCTCTGTAACTTTAAGTCGAGGACTTGCCAAGGAGATTCTGTGATAAAATGATGTAGGGATTGCTCAGACTTGATTCCGACTACTTTAGCTATAGCTGGTAATGACTTTCGCTTAATATCCGAAATCATCCCCACATGAAGATGCTTGAAAGCTTCAAAGCTTCTAACTTCTGGAAACAGGTGCTTATACGCTTCACAGTATTCATCCACGAAATTTACTGTGGGCTGAGGCAATCTTGGCTCTACCATAGACTGGAGCTGGCTTTGAGGGCTTTAACTATATTATACTCTCGCCAGAGTGATGAAAGAGCGCTATAGCAATCCTAAATGAGAGCAAAACACAGCCTTACTGGAATACGCCTACGATAGGGAGCCTGTTCCCAGGTGTTTGTAAATCAAATAGGATTGCTATAGTACCTTTCTTCTCCTTTTAGGAATAAAAACAAAATGGTAGTTTAGCAACGATACTCCGTTGCCTTCGTGCCTGTATTCATCTGGGTAAAATTTTGCCATTTGACTGAATTTACTATTGACAATTAGTAAAAACAATTGTAGTTTAACTATGTATCTAATACAATTATGATGGGCAAGAAACGTCAAGCAACAAGCTACGGCTGTCAACAGAATCTGCTGGCTAACATAGAGATTGATAGCAATACAAGTCTGTTCGATGTTTTAGGATTTATTTGCTCTGAGGCCAACAAGCTAACTAACTGTGCCATTTACTATGCACGCCAGCTATACTTCAAAACTGGAAAGCTAATTGGCAAGTTTGATCTGGACGCGCAGTACAAAAAAAATCTACACTACGTGGCGATGTTTTCTCAGTCCGCTCAACAGACTCTGCTAAGTGTCTACGAGTCATTTCGTTCTTACTCTGGGCTCAAAGCGCTTTTTCGGACAGGAGAATTAGATCAAAGGCCAAAACTGCCAAATTATCGCACTAAGGGAGGATATTCAGTAGTCAGCTATCCTAGACAGCACCTGAAGTTGATTGATGGCAAGATCAGGATACCTTTAGGGAACACGGTGAAACGCTGGTTTGGACTGGATAGCTTCTATGTCCAGATGCCAATCAATTTGAGTTTTGATGCTCTCAAAGAGTTAAGGATAGTACCGAAAAATCAGCATTTTTATATTGAGTTTGTCTATCACGTTGTTTGTGAGAACAAGCAGTTGGATAAGACTCAAGCTCTCTCGATAGACCCTGGACTGAATAACTGGCTAACCTGCGTTTCAACTCAGGGCAAAGGATTCATTGTGGACGGACTGCACCTGAAGTCGATGAACCAGTGGTACAACAAAGTAATATCGCGGTTACAGGAACTAGGGCTTTCCGGTTCAGAGCGCTTCTACTCTGTTGTAGAGAAGCGTAACCGGCAGGTTAGAGATGCCATTAACAAAGCCGCACGAATTATCATCAATCACTGCCTAGAGAATGATATCGGTATCGTCGTTTTCGGTTGGAACAAGGGACAAAAGCAAGAATGTAATATGGGGAGGCTGAACAATCAAAAATTTGTTCAAGTTCCCACTGCTAGGTTGAAACAGCGCATTCAACAACTAGCCGAGAGGTACGGCATCCAGTTTGTCGAAACGGAAGAATCCTACACTTCTAAATCTAGCTTCTTAGATGGTGATGAACTACCTATATTCGGTGAAAAACCTGAAGGGTACTTCCCATCTGGAAAGCGGGTTAAGCGTGGTCTATACCGTACTGCCAAAAACTGGCTTGTTAATGCAGATGCTAACGGTGCCGCAAACATTCTTAAAAAAGCAAGCAGAAACTTAGACTTAGATCTAAGCAGACTGTCTAGAGGGACTTTGACTACCCTAGCCAGGATTAAACTTTGGGTATCCAATCCAAGTTTAGCCTGAGACGAAAAGAATCCCCTCGGCTAAAGCCGAGGGGATTGTCAATATAAAAGCCAAACGTTAGCTCCAAAATGTTGCCAATCGCACTAGTCTATACTCCTAGTTTTGCTGTCCACGATCCAGGTCAAATCATAGTCAAAGGAAATAACCTGTATCACCTTGTAGCAGGACTTGAGTTGCTTGACCCGGATTACACCCTAGACAAAATTCAGTTTCCCTACCCGGTAGTTAGCCCTGTGCCACATCCAGAGGCAAGTAGTCGCTTGAGTGCAGCCGCTTCGGCGCTTAGGGAGTTTCAATTGGATAAGCGCATGGTTGTTTTTGAACCAGAACCGGCAACGGATGCCGAATTACAGGCAGCACACACTCCTGAATATATTGCTAAAGTCCGGGCGGTTAGCTCTACGGGCGGGTTCCTAGCCGAGTCCACGTATCTTAGCCGTGGCTCTTACGAAACAGCCTTACTTTCGGCAGGCGCAGGAATCAGCGCTGTTAAGGGCATCAAGTCTGGGCGTTTTGCCAGTGCCTTGAGCCTAAACCGCCCACCGGGACACCACGCCGGACGCGAGTATGCCGGGGGCTTCTGCCTGTTCAACAACGCTGCTATTGTTGCCAAGTATTGCCTGGAAAAGGGGGGGATGAAGCGCGTTTTTGTGCTGGATTGGGACTTGCATCACGGAAACGGTACCCAGGACATTGTACAGCACGACCCGCGCATCACCTTTTGCTCGATCCACCAGTTCGGACCCCAGCTTTACCCAGAAACGGGCAATCTTGGCGATATTGGTACAAATGGTAACCTGATCAACCTGCCGCTACCAGCGGGAGTAAGGGACGATGAGTACTGGGCAGTTTTCCAGGCGACTGTACCCGCTCTGATTGAGCAGGCTAAGCCCGATATCGTTATTGTCTCTGCAGGCTTTGACGGGCATTTTAATGATACAAATCATCTTTACCTGTACGATCCTGGTGCAGGCTTCTGGCTGAGTGCGCAACTTTACCACAAACTAACCAGTTTGGTAGCAGAGGTAACCGCCGCCGTAGGTGGGCATTACTTGCTGCTGCTAGAAGGCGGTTACGATGCGGTTAACTTAGGCAAAAGCCTTGTTAACACGTCTGCTGCTATGTTAAACCTGCCTCCTATGATCAAGGAAACTCTGCCGCAAACGAAGGAAGTGTTGCCTGACTTCGACTTAGAAGGATATGTCGCAACACTCAACGCGGTACACCTAGGTAATTGGAAGTTTTCTCGGTAGTTATTCTCCAGCACGAGTCTGGTGAGAGCGAGTTGTCCGATGCCAAGCCGTTCGGCTACCACCGCACAAGCTATAATAGCTTGCTCTGCTTGGCTAATACAATCCAGTGTTCAATCCCTTTTCTTGTGGGTAGCCCAACATCAGTGAATGTCCAGATATCTCGCTTGTGCTGGGGACCGTAGCTGATATGAATTGGTCTATTTGCCCCGTAATAGTATTGGGAATCAAATGGCAGTCGCGCTCGAAGTACCCACTCCACGACTTCGTTACTAGCTAAATCTGTGATCAAAAAATCACTTGCAGCACCCAATCTTTCGCAGTAGTACTTGCCATTACTCTTGATTTCATGGGCCATGTGCTGGTCTGTGGTGGGGTCGATCCGACCGTTCTTTACCCCTGTAACCGGGTCTTTCTTGTTCAGATACTTTCTCAACTCTGTGGAACAAAATCCATAGGTTAGCTGAAATCTGTCGAAGCCGAAGTAGTCAATTACTGGGTCCAGAATGAATTGGTTGAGGGCTTTCAGGGCTGGAATGGTTGCGTCTGGATTTTTGGGAGAGGGGTCAATCTCAGCAGCATACTTCCGATAAGTATTAGTACAGGTACAAAAATCTTCAAGTGTCAGGTATTTTCCCAGTTGGACGGCTGACATAGGCTGTAATGGTGAATAATTGTTGATTTTCTTACCACACATCCCAAAATTGAGTAAAGAATACGCTTCTTAATCGACAGTCTGTCCATTGTGTCCTATCCTAATAATGGGAATTTTTCTGATCGCGACCTGACCATCGCCGCCGCTGGGGTCGCGATCGCTCCCTTGTCGATACGGGATTAGCTCTATCAGATAATGAACCTGTTTAACCCAATTATTCTGGTTTCCAAAGTCGGTGTAGCTTTCTATACAGGTTCACTGAAAAATCCACCAAGAGACCAGCTTAGTTCTACAATCTGGTGGAAACTAGCAATTCAACGTCAAAGAAGGCTAACTCAAAACCAGCAATATAAAGTTGGCTTATTTGGTGACTCAATTACTGCTCCACTGGGAAACGGATTTGGTCAGCAGATTTTCAACTTTGCCATAACGGCAATGAGTACGAGATCCTTGGTGGAGCAATTGAAAGTTTTAGTAGATGCTCAAGTGAAGTGTGCGACGGTCATTGTTGCCATTGGCACCAACGATGCCTGGTACGACATTAACGATGAAACCTTTGTGCAATTAATGAAAGCAGCGGTTGACTTACTGCGATTAATGGCACCCACAAAGATAGTTATTATTCCAGCTTTTTACTCCAGTGTTGCGGCGACAAAAAATCCGTTTCAAGCTGGAACTTTAGCCAGAGTTGAGGAGATTAGTGCTCTGTTACGTGAAGTAGCAGTTACAGAAAATGTGTATCTTGCCGATAAAGAAATACAGGTTTTATTTGAAAACAAGGCATTGAAAGCCAATTTTACCGGAGATGGTGTTCATCTCAATTCCATTGGTTTAAAGGTATACAGGCAAGTTCTACTAGAGCTAATAAGTACAACTACAGGTCAACTATAAGCCCCTGATGGGAGTACTACGGGATACAGTGCTGGTACTCCTGGATACCAGCGTTACCGTTGGTGTCGATACTGACAGGAGAGATTTGGAAAACAGGATGAAGTAATGGTAAAATCATCTAATCAATTAGCTCAATTGATGACATTTTCGTAAAATATTTAAAGCGAGGTTTTTAGTATGAAAGAGCAGCCTCCTGAGCGCAAAACGTCTGAAGAAGGACGCTTCCAGGATGACTATTATTCCTACCTGGAGCTGCCTGAAAATGCCACTCGATATATACCTGTAGGTTTTTTTCTGGATGAAGCTTTTAAGGAACAGTCATTCTCTTTGTTGGATTTAGGATGTGGGAATGGTGCTCTAAGCAAATATCTACCTGATCGATGTGACTACCTCGGAGTCGATCACAGTGAAGGTGCCATTGAGAAGTGTTTAAACCTCTACCCCAACAGGAACTTTGTTTGCCAAGATTTATCGGTATTACTGCCTGAACTTGTGGCACAACAGAAAAAATTTGATGCAGCCGTGCTATCTGGACTGCTATTTCATAGCACTGACAAGGAAAGCCTAGAAAAAAAGGATGATCAGGAAATAATTCAATTTTGTCTAGATAAGCTCCTAAGCGACAAAGGATATTTGGTGCTCATTGTACCTTTTGCCTATGGTGACCATCCATCTCATAATTTCTTTGTCCGGGCGGAATGGCTACAAAAGTCAGTAGAAAAAATGCTGGAAACTGCAAAGGCAAAAATTGTTTACGAGAATATATCCCTGCAAATCGGCTTGGACAAAAAGATTCGACAGCAGCAGGCGATTCCCGATTGGTTTGTTCCAGATAGCGCTACTGATTATTCAAATAAGTACGCTGGAACATATATGGCAAGTTGGACGTTTATTGCTTCCCCCTAGGTGAGTTAACACCAAGTTGCTGACACCGATCAAATGGGACGACTAAATGCAACTTGGTATAAACCCTATTCCAAGCTCTCACAAAGATGTCAGTAACTGAATTAATTCAGTAGATATGTCTACTGAATTTTTTTTATGCTTTGTAAATAAAACCCCTGCTAACAGGTAAATATTTTTTGAATAGAAAGCCATTTGACTTTCTCGGAGTTCTACAATCCTATTTCTCACTTTTGGATCAGAACTATAATACCCAAATGTTAGAGGTGAAACTAGGAAGTTAGAAACGTAGTAACCTTTTGCTAGTGCATAATTAATCATGCCCTCTGGGTTAGAATAACTAGAGATCATGACTAATACGTTTTCATAACCTAATGCTAAAAGCTGTTTGGTAACTGTAATGCCATCTCTACCTCCATGTAAGGAAGGTTGATAAATTTTGTTATCTAATGCAGGGAGATAAGGGGGATTTGAAATCAAATAGTCGGCATCCGGTTTAGAAGAGTCAAATAAGGAAATATTATATATTAGGTATTTATGACTCAGCTCATATTCTTCTATTTTCGATTTTGCAGCTTTACAGGCTAAAGTATTTATTTCAAATCCATGTACTATGCCGTCAAATCTTGTTCTCAGCAATGAATTAATGACTGGACTACCATCTCCTGAACCAAATTCAACGATTGATTCTGAACCAGCACAATTATTGAAGACTAATGTTTCTAAGCAGTGTGAATAAAAGTTAGATTCTTCCGGGCAAAAGAAAATATCTTTCAACGGCTTCGATGAGGTAAGCATTTAGCTATTTAGGTAACAACTATAACCAAATTAATATGTCAGGAGTTATTACCTCATCTACCATTAGTAATATAAGTTATTTTTTAAAAAAGGATTATACTAATTTTACTAAGTAAGCGTGACTACATAAATGAACGGTCAATATTAATACACCTCATTTTTATACAGGGCATAGGTTTCCAGCAAATAAGGTTAGCGGTTTATTTCGGTCTAGGTACGACTTCAGGGTTCGGAATTTCTGGATGCCTGCGGCTCGGACTCCGTCCTACGAAAGCTAGGTTACATAAAGCGACGAGAGGCTTGCCCTCAACTTTTCGGCTAGAACCCTTACATTAGGTTCGTCAAACATACTGAAGTGATTGCCAGGAACCTGATGGAGCTCTAAACCTCCAGCAATCAGACTACCCCAGCCCAATTGGGGGTCAACCAAGCACCATTCTAACCAATCTTTGAGCAGCTCACTGGCTCGGAAGAGGATTGCCGAATCCGGGTAGACTTGAGGCACATAATCTCTGCTAGCCTGTTCGTGAGCGTCTTGTAAAGGGGATTTATGGTGAGCTTCGGGCAATGGCTGCCTTTTATCTGGATAAAATCTGTCAGCCAACTGCTTCTGTATGTAGGTTAATTTTTCTTTGGGTTCAAGTCGTAAGAACTTAGCCAGATGTCTCGAGACCCAAGCATGGACTGGTAAGGGTTTGATCCCCCCCGGAGCGCAGGTATCAAACAAGGCTAGCATAGCCACTTTCTGACCTTCGCTAATCAGCTGTTGAGCCATCTCAAACGCCACCATACCCCCCATGGAGAAGCCTCCCAGAAAATAAGGCCCCTCAGGCTGAACAGTACGTATTTCTCTAATATAACGAGCCGCCATGTCCTCAAGCCGGGTGTGGGGGACGTGTTTTCCATCCATCCCCTGTGCTTGTAGCCCATAAACTGGTTGCTCCGAACCTAAATAAGACGCCAAATCCCGGTAGAAGAGGATGTTACCATCGACTTCATGTACGCAAAATAAAGGTGGTTTAGAACCACTGGGCTGAATCGCCACCAATGACGACCAAGGCGCTGCCCCGACTGACTGAGCCAGAATGCTGGCTATTTGCTCCACCGTCGCTGCCTGGAAGAGTGTAGCTAGAGGAAGCTCTTTGCCGAATATTTTCTTGATCTGAGCAAACAGACGTACAGCTAGGAGTGAGTGTCCTCCCAGATCAAAGAAGTTGTCCTTGACGCCGATAGTGTGAATACCTAAAATATCTGACCAAATTTGCGTCAACTTGAGTTCCACTGTGTCTCGGGGTGCCACAAAGGCTCTTTCTAGATCGGGACGTTGCTGGTCGGGCACCGGAAGGGCCCCCACATCCACCTTACCATTGGGTGTTAGCGGTAGGGCATCCAGCATCACGAACATGGACGGCACCATGTAATTGGGTAGCAACTCGAAAAGAAAGTTACGCAATTCACTAGTCGTGGGTGGCTGCGACTGGTTAGTCACAACATAGGCTACCAGGTGCTTGTTGCCAGGAATATCTTCCCGGACTAGGACAACATTTTGCCGCACGGCTTGGTGCTGGCTTAGCGCCGCCGAGATCTCCCCCAACTCGATGCGGAAGCCACGGATTTTTACCTGGTGGTCGATACGACCGAGGAACTCGATATTACCGTCCGGCAGGTAGCGGCCTAGATCCCCGGTCTTGTAAAGGCGCGCTCCTGGCTGTTTGCTGTACCCCGTAGGGGTTCCCGTAGAGTAGGGGTTGGGGATAAACCTCAGGGCAGTCAGTTCAGGCTGATTCAGGTAGCCACGGGCTAGACCGACACCACCGATGTGCAGCTCGCCCGGCACACCAATGGGTTGGGGCTGCAGAGCGGAGTCGAGCAGATAGATCTGCGTGTTGGCAATCGGAACACCGATGGGGACAATGCCTTGATTACTCCCGCGCTGGCATTTCCCGTAAATTACACCGATGGAAGCTTCAGTTGGCCCGTAGGCATTATACAATTGGGCTTCCATTCGGGCACATAAGCGCTCTTTTAAATCACTTGACAGAGTTTCGCCGCCACTAGTGACGTACCTGAGGCAGTTACAGGTATCGATTTCCTCTTCCTCTAGTAATACCTCAAGCATGGAGGGTACAGCGTGAAGGAACGTGAGCTTCTGCTCGGCAATCAGCTTAACGAGGTAAGCACTGTCTAAATGTCCCCCTGGTTTGGCCACGATCACCCGCAATCCCGCCAACAAGGGCCAGAATAACTCGAAGACCGAAACGTCGAAGCTTAAAGAAGATTTTTGTAAAACTCTGTCTACCTCGGTCAGTTTAAATGCCGCCTGCATCCAGAGCAGGTGATTGCAAATACCACGGTGAGGAACCATCACCCCCTTCGGTTGCCCTGTAGACCCCGAGGTATATATGACATAGGCCAGGTTCTCGGCTATTACCTGGCTGGCGGGGTTCTGATCGCACAAGAGCGAAATTTGCTTCCAGTCAGCGTCGAGGTACACTACCTTGGCCACGCTCTGGGGGAGGCATTCTATCAGCCGTTTCTGAGTTAGCAGTATCGGTGCCCGACTATCGTGCAACATGAAGGCCAAGCGCGACTTTGGGTACTCTGGATCGAGGGGTACGTAAGCCCCGCCAGCTTTGAGGATGCCTAGGAGTCCAACCACCATTTCGAAGGAGCGCTCTACACAGATGCCCACCAGCACCTCTGATCCTACACCTAGCTGATTTAGGTGATGCGCCAGCTGATTGGCACGACAGTTCAACTCTCGGTAGGTCAGCACAGAATCTTCAAACACAACGGCCACCGCATCCGGGGTTCGTTCTACTTGGGCTTCAAATAGGTGATGAATACACGCATCCTGGGGAGAGTTTGTCTGGGTGTGATTCCACTCGACGAGCAAAGTAAGCCGTTCGGCTTCAGTCAAAAGCGGTAAGTCCGAGAGTCGTTGTTCAGGATTAGCAACCATGCTATCTAGCAAGGTTCTAAGATGTCCCAGCATGCGAGCAATGGTAGTGTCGTTGAACCGACACCGAGCGTATGCAATCTGTAGTAAGAGTTCTGGCTCTAAATACGCCGCCACCGCCAGAGGATAGTTTGTCTGTTCAAGCAGCCGAAACTCTCGGTTCTCCCAGGTTCCTCCAAGCCCTGAGTGCGGCTCAGACTCCGTCCTACGCATGGTAGAATTCAATACATAGTTCTCAAAGAGTACGATGCTCTCAAACAACGGCTTTCCCGAAGGTATGTCACTCCACCCCTGAATCTTTACCAGTGGAGTGTGCTCATAGTCTCGTATTGCCAGCCAAGCCGCCCGGAGTTCTTTGAGCCATGGCAGTAGCAACCTCTGACGAGACAGGCGAACCCGTACCGGAAGGGTGTTGATAAAAACTCCCACCATGGACTCGGCTCCCTTCACAGTTGACCGACGACACGCTCTTGTTGCTCCGAAGACCACATCCTCCTCGCCACTATAGCGCGAGAGAAGCAGAGCCCAGGCCCCCTGCACTAGGGTGTTGAGAGTTATTTGATGCTGTTGCGCCATGGATTGCAATGCTTGAGTCAACGTCTCGGGGAGTCGAATTCCTTGCTTGCCATAGCCTGACTCCTGATCGGATTTAGTCTGGTAAGCACGGTCTACCATCAAAGGTGTAGGAGCACTGAAGCCGTTGAGTGTTCGCTGCCAGAAGCTCTGGGCCTTGCTAAAGTCCTGCAATCCTAGCCAATCGATATAGTCCCGATAAGGATGGGGAAGTTGAATTTGTAATTCTTGCTCCTGGCAGAATGCCTCGTAAAAGGCAAAGAGTTCCTTCAAGACTATTGGAAATGACCGACCATCCAGTAACGCATGGTGAAAACTCCAGATCAACTGGTAGTCAGCCGACGCCAGTCGGAAAAGCGCCAAGCGCATGAGCGGGGCCTCAGTGAGCTCGAAGCCACGCTGTCGATCAGTCTGAAGATAAGCCTCCAGGAGTTTTTCCTGCTGCCAAGATGCCACACCACGCCAATCTTGCTCAACAATCGGGAGCGTGACATGTCTATGCACCTCTTGCAGGGGCTCGTTGACGCCTGACCAACAAAAGCTTGTTCTCAAGACTGGGTGCCGCTCTACAACTTGCTGCCAGGACCGCTTGAAGGCCGAGACATTCAAGTCTTCATGCAATCCACAGATGAGCTGTTCGATGTCAACCCCAGACTGTGGAGCATGAAGAGTATGAAACAGCATACCCTGCTGCATAGGTGAAAGCGGATATGCATCTTCAATATTTTTCACCTAAAAATCTCCGGCAGTCTGGAAGCCCCGCAACTTCAGTTCGGGGATGAAAGACGACGAGGCGAATTTATTCGCCGTCCAGATATTTAAGACGCTACACGGCATATGAGTAACCGTCCTTTTTGTGAATGGGTACACAGTATTTGTGACTGATTCCAGCCACTCTACCTATTTTGGTAGAGATGTCAAAACTACCAGTTGCACGGCAAAGAACTCGACCTACATAAGTACCTATTTTTTTGCCATTTGTGACATCAGCTTTAATTATGTCTCCAGTCTGAAAACCGAAATGGATTTGTTGATTTGTGCGATGTCGCGTAGGAAACCCATATTTATCGGTTCCTGACATTTGCCGATTTCCGTGTCCAGATGCTTTAATCAACAATGGTTTAATACCTTTGATGTTAAGAGCGGGGGTAGATTTACCAACACAAGCTGCATCAATAAGCGTGCTGTTTCTCAAGGTTTTGAGTAGTCCGATTGAACTTGGTCAACCCGCCTGAACCTGTTTCGACTGGCAACCCACTGGCTTTCAGTGTTTCTAGTAGCTTGAATCGGGTTGCATTGACAGCCGCAGTATCAGCCAGCGGTTTCTTTGCCTGTGTCAGGATTCTTTTTAACCTTTCAGTGTCTTTTTTTAGGAAATATTTGATATCATTAGTCCCTTTCTTGATGTTGCATTTTTGGCAACTTAGGGCTAGGTTTGAAATTCGGTTTGAACCTCCTTTCGCTCTTGGATGAATATGCTCTATTTCAAGTGGAACATCCTTGACCTCACAGTAAGCACATTGTCTCTCCCACTTTTCAAGTAAGTATTCGCGGGTTTCGTATCCAACTAAAGCTCCTTGCTGGTATTCGTTTCCCTGAATATCTGGTTTCTGCATCAATTGGGTGTCAAACCTTACTAATTCCTGTGAGCTGGCAGTGATTTGAGCCAACTTGCTAAGCCGTTTTACCCAAGTATCAATGTTATGAACACGACTCATAAGACTTGGTGGTAACCACCCTTCAGGGCGTCTCCTATTATCAAAACGTGGTTGACGATATCGGGTTTTGCGGTTACGACGACTTCTGCGCAGTTGACGGCGAGACAACAAAGCATCTTTGATGGCAAAACCTCGGTGCTGAATCTCTGCCGCCCATACAACCTCTCCCGTTTCATCGTTGACTAGTGCTAATCCTGTGGCTTTAGAGCCTGGGTCGAGCTTAATTCTTAGCGGTTCTACAAGAGTTGACGAACGTGACTCTTTAATGATGATTGTGAACGGAAAGCGTTTAAATACTGCGGCTTTCTTGTTTCTCAATAATTGCCTCGCTTGGGCTGGATGAATTGGATCTAATGGCAGCTTATTGGTATCAATCACGAAAACTTTGGACACGAATGTCCCTCCTTTCGGGTAAAGTTAGCTTCGACAATATTTGAGGTCGGTAACTTTCTAAGAGACACGCAGCTTTTCCCTTTAAACCTGTTTAATCCCCCAGTTTTAGAGCCTGGATCTAGCTACGCAACCCAGGGTAAGAACTTGAACACTTGCCTCAAATGTAGTACGCGGAGTACTTAGTCTGGTCAGCTAGGGCTTCAGGCGACTGAAGCCCTCGACTTCAAGTCGGGGGTTGCTGACATTCATCAAAAATCTCCAGGAAGCGCGGATACCCCATTCTCAGCGCAGCAGATGGGAGGAGAGTACCCAAAAGTCAACAGGGCGCATAAGCGCGGTTGGGGGAAGACTGAGCATCGCAATAACACCTATGCTGGTGGGGTGTTGGAGTAACAGAAATTGGCTTAAAATAAATTAACATAAGTAGTGCCAGATTAACAGAAGGCCCAGATGGATAAAAAAAAGCAGTTCCCCAAGCTCAACATAAAGCCATACGGTTTTTGCGTTTTCTAGCCATCAGTTAACACCATAAAAGCCGACCATCAGACTACATGAAGGTAGATATCTCTATTAAGGTTTTATGTGTTCTAGGTTACAGCTACTCCCTCAGACCTTAAATGCGCCCGCTTAAATGCTCTAGCTTCCTAGTAATGTTCCCGAGCACTGACTAATAAAGCGAAAACTAAATCAATGAACCAACTAACAGCCATAAACTACGATGAAGCCGAGCAGCAATTCATCAACCTGCTCGAAATGGAGGATCTAGACCAGAAAATCGGTACACAGCCCGAGATTGTGAATAACTTTGAAACGGCGATCGCTGCCGCACAAGAAGCTGCCTACAAAGTCAAGTCGGGAACTGATGCGGCACACCGCTTTCTGCAACGTGTGCTTTATCGCATCAACCGGCTAAAGCTTTTTTGGTATGACGATTTGCGGCGTTACACTAATGAGCGCTCCCCCTACTTACAAAAGGTACGCGATCAAATTGAGGAGTCCTGGCAGCAGTGGGAGATGGCACAACTCGATGTGGCGATGCTTCAGGAAGTGGACATCAAGCAGGCGCTGCTCGAACGGGTAGCAGCTGATCTTGATCCTGCTTTGTCTGCTGAGGATCGGTACTTTCGAGATCAAATGAGTCAGGCAGGGTACCGTCGTCTACTGGCGATCGCCTCGCTCGATGGATTAGTAGAGGCAAGCCAGCTTTCCCGCACTTTGGGGGGTGTTGGTAATGAGGTGCATTCGGTGCTGACGCGGTTGCTGGTAGAGGAGTACGGCGGCGGTCGGCTTGCCCGCAAGCACTCTTCCTATTTCACAACCATGCTTGCCGAACTCAAAATGCAGACCGAACCAGAGGCATACTTCGATTTAGTCCCTTGGGAGGTGCTCTGTGCCATCAACCATAGCTTCCTACTCACCGAGCGCAAGCGCTATTTCCTGCGCTACATCGGCGGACTGCTCTACGGAGAACTTTCCGTGCCAGCAGGGTTCCGCAACTTCCGAGTGGCAGGCGAGCGGCTTGGACTATCAGCGGCGGCAATGGCATATTGGGATCTACATATCAAAGTAGACGAGCTGCACGGTCGCTGGATGTTGGATGATGTTGCCCTGCCACTTGCGTTACAGTACCCCAATGATGCCTGGGAACTCTTGCTTGGCTATGATCAGCAGCGCTTGATCAGTAGCCGAGTTGGCGCAGCTGTAGCGCGAGCAGTACGCGAGGCTGACCAAGCTCGGTAGGCGATCGCCCCTAGGTTGGTGAAAAGACAGCTGGTTCCCAGCCACAGCAATATATAGGTGGGAGCCATCACCACCCCAACCAGGAACCAAGTAAATACGTGAAATATCATCACTAGAGCAAAGATCCTGGCAATTCCAGCGGCTTGCCACACCTGAACTTTCGGGCGAGCTAGTGCTGTGAAAATCATTGCTAATTACATTTTTTGACCAAGAAGAGGGGGTCAGCCCTGAGACTGATGTAAGCACTATTCATCTTACCTACTTATTAGTAGTTAGTAGTAAAGATTTGTAACAATTACTTTTAAGGAGTAGCAGCGATGCAACTGAAGCCAATAAACCAGCAGGTTGTCGCAGTCGTTGGGGCTTCCAGCGGCATCGGACGTGAGACATCCCTCCAGTTTGCCAAGCGCGGCGCAAAAGTTGTGGTTTCCGCTCGTAGCGAGCCGGGGCTTTTGTCTTTAGTGGACGAGATCCAGCGCAATGGCGGCGAGGCAATTGCTGTAGTCGCCGACGTGAGCGATTTCGAGCAGGTAAAGGCGATCGCTGACAAGACAGTCGCGCAATACGGGCGACTCGATACGTGGGTGCATGCCGCCGCTACCGGCGTCCTCGCCACCTTCGATCAGATCACACCTGAGGAGTTTAAACGAGTCATTGATGTTAACCTGCTCGGGCAGGCATATGGTGCCATGGCTGCACTGCCCCATCTTAAACGTGAGGGACGCGGGGCGCTGATCCATATTTCCTCAATGGAGGGTAGGCGAGCGCTGCCGCTGCAAAGCCCCTACTCGTCGGCAAAGCACGGTGTTGAAGGCTTTCTTGAATCCCTGCGCGTCGAGCTGCAACATGAGGGAATACCCATCAGTGTGACGAGTGTGAAGCCAGCAGTCATCAACACTCCCTTTTACAATAATGTTCGCACCAAGCTAGGCGTGAAGCCTACAGGGATACCGCCGTACTACCAGCCTAGCCTTGTCGCCGATGCCATCCTCTACGCCTCCGAGCATCCAACTCGTGACTTCATCGTCGGGGATGTTGGCAAAGTGCTTGATGTGCTGCAACGAATTTCGCCTGAGTTGGTGGATTACTTGTTGCTGCTCGTCGGCTTCCCAGGGCAGCGCACAACGGAGCCAAAGTCGGAATCCGCGCCGGATAATCTCTACGCGCCCATCCCAGAGCACGACCGAGTTGAGGGAGATTTTAGCCACTTGACGATACCAAGCTTAACTGACTGGCTGGATAAGAATCCGCCGATCAAGTGGGGCGCTCTCGTAGTTGCGGCACTCGGCGCTGCAGCAGTTTTGGCAGGGTTGCTCCCAGAAAATGAGGTTTGAGGCGAGATCGCTCAAGGCAACTCTGCCTCCTGAATTTCTTCCTCAATGCTCTGGGAATTTAATACCCACGAAAGAGACAAGCTCTATACAAACTCGGATATTTTCTAAAGAAAGTAGAATAGCTGACTAGCCTTACCAATCTAGTAGCAATTCAAGGAAAGCTCCACACACTACCGTCAACCCTTTAAAAGCACAAGTGAGGATACATCGCATGACTAACGAGCCAAATCCAGTAACGCCACAAGATCCATCTGCAATTGATCCTGAAAGCAATGAGCAAGGCGTTCAGCTCTTCAAAGCTGAAATGACACAAGTACTAACTTCAATCAATGCCCCGGATGCCATAATTCCCTCTGGTGCCCCCACTGAACGCAGTGAAAAGCAAGTTGAGGCTCTTCAAAAGGAAGAAGACCAGGAGGCGGGCTTCCATACGACAGACGGCTATGTCATAGATGAGGCTGGTATGCTCAATAACTTTGCGATCGAGCCTCCGATGTATATTGAGGGCGAAGAACCTAAAACCTGATGCCAAGCTGGAAGTACAAAACCATATCAGCCTCCCGGCATATTGAAGCTGTAAACTACCCCACTTGCATCCAAACCATTAAGTGGGTTAGTTCACTTCCAGTCGTAACTCACGCTTGGGTTTGTAAGGATAGGTTTTCCCCTAGCCGGGGTACTTGAGCACATTCAGCGGCATCATAGCAAGGTGAGCCTTGCACAACTAATCGTAGTTGCGATGGATGGATACGCGAGACCACCTCATAGTTAATCGTCCCCATCCAGGCGGCTAACTGTTCGGCACTAACCCGCTCTTCACCATCGGCACCTAGCAATGTTGCAACTGTCCCCACCTCCACTCCGGGAATGTGGGTTACATCCACCATCGTCATATTCATACATACTCGACCGCGCACAGGCGATCGCTTGCCATTGATCAACACGTACCCAAGACTAGAAAGCCTGCGATCATACCCTTCGTGGTAGCCTACAGGTAGAACTGCAATCCGCATGGGATGAGTTGCCCGGAAGGTGCGACCATAGCCCACATAAGCTCCGGCTGGTACATCCTTGATCTGGACAACACGGGCACGCCATGATAGTACTGGCTGCAAGTTAGGGATGAAACCTTGACCACGAGCAGCATGGGTCTGGAGTACCGTGGCATAAGTTTCCGTTGAAGGCCACAGACCGTAGGCGGCAATGCCTACTCGCACCATTGAGCCGTGGGTTTCAGGCCAAAGGATAGTCGCCGCTGAATTAGCAGAATGAACCATCGGCAAATCAAATCCAGCTTGTCGGAACGCCTCGTGTGCCTCTTGGAGTAGAGCAAGCTGTTTGTGCGCAAAGTGATGATCTGTCGTATCCTCAATGTCTGCGTAGTGAGTCGTCAGCCCTTCGAGCACTATACCTTCTAGCTGGGAGACGAAGCGCGCCAGTTCAATTGCCTCGCTCAATTGAAGTCCCTGGCGATTGGTTCCGGTTTCAATTTTCAAATGAACGGGTACTGGGTGACCTGTTTCGCGACCGGATGAAGCAAGTGCTTGAGCCACTTGAGGATCGTAAAGTACCACTCTTGCCTGAGATAAAGCTGCCATGCGAGTTTGGGCACAAGAAACATTGCCACAGATATAAATTGGTGCTTTGATACCTGCCTGGCGGAGTGTCACCGCTTCATAAGCAAAATTGACAATCAGCCAGTCCACCCCGGCAGCGAGGAATTCTCGTGCACATGGTAATAAACCGTGTCCAAAAGCGTCGCTCTTGATCACCACACCAAGAATGACGTCTGAGCCAACCCTTTTTCGGAACAGATCGACATTGGATCGGAGCGCATGGGCTGAAATCTCACACCATGAAGATTCGTTCTGGATTGACTGTAGAAATTCTTGAACCATACAATTTTACTTTCCTAATTCTCACATAATCGATGTCTATAAATTTCTTATAGCGCTAAATAACGTTCTATTAATGATTATGGCTTTGTTATTTTTTCAGCCATTATCGCTACTAGCTGATAGCTTTTAGTTATAAATTCTTATAGTGTTATTCTGACTCAGAGACTCTTTTTCCCTGAATCCTCTTCATTTAAGGCTTGGCGTAACACCTCTTTTAGTTCTTCGGTCTCCAAGGGTTTAAGCACGCATTTGAAAACCCTACCGCTGTTGAGCGCTTCCACTATGTCTGGCGCATCGGTGTAGCCCGCTAAAATAATCCGAATTATATTCGGATACTGAATTGCTGTGAGGCGAAATAACTCTGTACCTCTCATCAAAGGCATAAGCTGATCGGAGATGATCACTGCTATATCTTCCTCACTTGCCAGCATCTCCAGTGCAGCTTGCCCTGAGAGTACCGGAAGCACCGTATACTCTCGACGGAGGGTACGGTAAAGCAGATCTAGGTTATTTTGTTCATCATCTACGACCAGGATTTTCGGCTTAGTCTGTTGAGATTTCATCCACCATTTTCCTGCTTATCCGCTATCCTAATGATGCCCTACCTTTGAAAGCAGGAAGGCGTCAGGAGTCAGGAGGCAGTAATCGCATTCTTGAGGCTTTGGCAAAAATCACCAATTGCTTGCAATCCCTGCTGTGGCGTTCCATCTGCCAAGCGTTTGACAAAGGCACTGCCCACAATTACCGCATCAGCTCCCCAGTCTTTCACCTGACGAGCTTGTTCCGGCTTTGATATGCCAAAGCCAACCCCAATCGGTTTGTCAGTTACCCGCCGCATCTGTTGCAGTAAGTCTTGCACTCGCGTTTCCAGCCCAGAGCGCATCCCAGTCACTCCCGTGACACTCACCAGATAAATGAATCCCTGAGATTGAGACGCGATCGCCTCAATCCGTTCAGCAGAACTTGTAGGAGCCACCAACAACGTCACGTCTATTCCACACTCAGCTGCCGGGCGCAGCAAGTCTGACGCTTCCTCGAGCGGTAAGTCAGGCACCACCAGCCCCGCCACCCCAGCACCAGTTAGCTGTTTTAAGAACGGCGCGACACCCCGGTTCAAAATCGGGTTGTAGTAGGTGAAGAGAATGAGCGGCGATCGCAGCGTCGGGCTGACAGCCTCTACCATTTCCAGCACTTGATCCAATCGCGTTCCCCGTTGCAGGGCGCGGGTTGCCGCCGCTTGAATCACCGGTCCATCTGCCAGGGGGTCCGAGTAGGGTACGCCCAGTTCAATTAAATCTGCACCACTGTGATCCAGAACCCGCAATGCCGACTCTGTTGTCTCCAAGTCTGGATCGCCAGCGGTAATAAATGGAATTAGGGCGCACTGGGAGCGAGCCTGCAGGGACTCAAAGCAATGAGAAATCGAAGTCATCCTTACAATCTACACCTGCGTTCGTTCCTGTTCAATTTCCGCTTGAATTTTGGCCAGTTCTTCCGGCGTGAGTTGCTCTAGGCGCTTCTGAAGGAAGGCTTCGTCATAATCGCGCCGCTGCTGGTGATAGGTCATCTTTTGCCCCACAGCCCTGAAACCATAAGTCACCAGCCAGCCTATCAACCCACCAACCAACAACACCTGGCTCCAGACGCCCGCCTCCAGACTATCTAACCCAGCCAGCTGCAGAATCACATATGCCAGTCCACCGGCGGCAAAAACGCCCAAACCAATGCCGAGAACGTCAATCCGTCGCATAGCGAGCTATAACCTATATATATTCAAACCTCGAGCTGTCGCCGCTGGGGTCGAAAATTCACAAACGGACCAAGCAGCAACAGACCCGGAAAGAAAAAGAATACCAGGAAGTACATGAAGGCGCGCTCAAACGAGCTAGCCACGTACCATCGCTGTTTCAGGTAAAACAACACTGCCAAGGGAACTGCTAAGAGGTAAGCTCCAGCCAAAATTAGATACAGTAGCGCCAAAAACATAATTGTTTCTAGAAAAAAATTAGCGATCGCCCTTAAAAACCGGCAATTTATTTGCCGTATTCAGCTCATCTGCCTTCCCTGTGAGAGAGGCACCACCAGCCTAGTTTATTGTACTGCTTGCGTAAGAGCAAGGGCAGCGAGTACTTTTTCACAGCTACACTCACTTGACACTCCCACTGCTGTCAATGTTAATATAAGTAGCTGGGTTATGATTGCCTAACAGCGACAACCCAGACCGAACCCAAAAAGGGGGCATGGCGGAATGGCAGACGCTACGGACTTAGGTAACTGAGCCTTGACAGAGAAATTTGTCAAGTGACTGCTCTCAAATTCAGGGAAACCTAAATCTGGCAACAGACAAGGCAATCCTGAGCCAAGCCGAAGTCACCAATTCGGAAGGTGCAGAGGCCCGACGGGAGCTACCCTAACGTCAAGACGAGGGTAAAGGGAGGGTCCAATTCTCAAAGCTTTTGGGTTTTACCCATGAGGCAGTAGTGAAAGCTGCGGGAGAATGAAAATCCGTTGACCTTAGAAAGTCGTGAGGGTTCAAGTCCCTCTGCCCCCATCTCAAAATCCTTACCACCCTAATCCAAGAGGATTAGCACTACTTTGCAGGAGTTGACTACACCTTTGCTCAGCTTTGAAAGGAAGCAGTAGATAAAGGTGTCAAGAATACTCCAATTTAACGTATCGTCAGACCTATATTAAACCTTTACTAGGCAGGGGTGAAACCACCTCTAGGGGGTGATCTTGACGGTAAAATGCTTCTAGGGTATAAACGTTTAACCGCTTTCGCTTCGAGTAAACAATATGCCTACAAAGCCTACTGGGAGAAATACTACACCCCTTAGAGTACCTACTGAATATAAGGAAGAGTTCCAAGAAGCCTTAGAACAAATAAAACAAACCAAGCTACCACCACTACCACCACACATAACTAAATCTATAGTACGTGCTTCTTTACGGCGCGACCTTAAGCTTACTGAAGCAGGAAAACAAAGGCTAGTAGCTGCTTTGGAGCCTTGGAAACAAAAAGCAGTTAAGCGTTTGGGTAGATTGGGCGCAAGAACACAGATCCAAAAATTTTACGGAGATGAATTGGCTTCCTTGCTTTTACCGTTTCCGCCGGTTTCTGGGTATTGGTGGCAGGTGTTGGGGGTTAGTGTTGATTCACCAGCTAATACAGTAAAAGCCGCATATAAAAAATTAGCTACTGAATGGCACCCAGACTACAATCTTGATTGTATATCTCTAGCAACAGAAATTATGAAAGCGGTTAATCGGGCATGGGAAGAATTTAAAGCATCATCAAAATCTGTGTTTTAATAACTTGACTACATTTAGCGGGGCTAGCGGCAGAGATCCAACCAGCAAGGTGTTCAACAAAAGCAATAGCCAGACCGCAGTGCCTGATCTTGGTATATTCTAATACGCTATCAAAATATATCTGAAGACCGATGCAGCCTTTAGTTATATGTTTTTACTGTGACAGTAGGATAAGTGACTCAGACTGCATACGAAAGGTAAGACCACATATTAGTATATTAGTATAAAAAATCCAGGGACGATATTAATATGGAAGACAGCTCTTAGTTGCCGGATAGCAGCTACCCTGATGTTTGGTCTTTTGCTCAACCATGTTCACAAGGGACATACCTGGTTGACTGACAAAAGATTTAGTAAGAAAAACTCAGAAGATTGAGGCTAGAGGCACAAGCTGATCAAAGACTGCGGGAATCACCTATATGTGCTCACCCTTCACAGAGTTACTGTCAGTACTTAGGTTAATTTTTGTTTAAAAGGAACTAGGATGCCTGAAAAAGGTTAAAATATTTTCAAAAGATAATTTACCAAATAAAATCGTTGTACGGACTAAACCATTAATCCGTATAAATATGGAAGTGCTTTTTTTGTATAAGTGCTAGGTTGAGATTATCTGTGTAATCGCTGCTCAAAGTCGTGTCTTTAGGCTTCTAAATGGGGATGGGGCAGCCAGCTAGCGGCTAGATTAATAGTTCGTGACTTTCCGTGTAAAAGCGATTAATCCCAAAGGGGAACAGCCGCGCTTTAAGTTTTTGTAAAGGAGTAAATTTATGTATAAAAAAGATGATACCTCCCCAGGGGGAACTAAACTCTTAGAAGTAAAACAAATTTTATTTGATCAGCGATCGCTGGGCAAATTTACAAGCACTTCTGGAGCAAGGGTTATTCCTCAGCGTCCAGATGTGGGTTCTGCTCCTGTGTCGTTTATGCAGCAGCGGCTGTGGTTCCTCGAGCAGTTACAGCCCGGTAGTTCTGCTTATAACACTTATGAAGTTGTTCATCTGACAGGCCTACTCGACAGGGTCGCCTTGGAGCAGAGCCTGAACGAGATCGTGAAGCGCCAAGAAGTCTTACGAACCACGATCCCGACCAGGGATAGTCAACCTGCCCAGGCGATCGCCCCGGAGATGACCCTGGGGCTGCGGGTAATGGATCTCCAAGCGATGCCTGAGATAGAGCGACTTCCCGAGGCGCGGCGGCTAGCTAGAATTGAAGTCCAACAGCCCTTCGACCTGGCCCAAGGCCCATTGCTGCGGGTGGCGCTGATGCAGCTGGCCCAGAAAGAGCAGGTATTAGTGCTAACGATGCACCAAATCATCTGTGACCGTTGGTCAAAGATGGTGTTCTTTAAGGAGCTGGCAACTCTCTACACCGCTTTTTCCACCGGAAAGCCCTCGCCGCTGGCGGAGCTACCGATTCAGTACGCCGACTTTACACTCTGGCAGCGGCAGTGGCTGCAGAGTGAGGTAGGGGCGACGAAACTTTCCTACTGGAAACACCAACTCGCCAGTGCCCCTGCGATGCTGGAGCTACCAACCGACCGACCGCGGCCACCTGTGCAAACATTGCGGGGCGCACGTCAATCGCTGGTAATTTCCCAGCCCCTGTCTCAGGCACTGTTGGCGTTGAGTCAGCGGGAAAATGTCACCCTGTTCATGACAATGCTTGCAGCCTTCAAGACGTTGCTCTACCGCTACACAGGTCAAGATGATATCCTGGTCGGCTCGCCGATTGCCAACCGCAACATGGAAGAGGTCAGGGGACTGATAGGGTTGTTTGTGAATACCCTAGTCTTGCGTACTAACTTGGCAGGCGACCCGACGTTTCGGGAGGTGCTGCGGCAGGTGTTGGAGGTGACCCAGAAAGCTTATATCCATCAAGATATACCCTTTGAGAAGCTGCTGGAAGAACTGGCCCCACGCCACCTGAGCCACACCCCTCTGTTCCAGGTCATGTTCATCTGCCAAAAAGAACCCCTTAAACCACAGGAGTTTTCGGATCTCTTGCCTACCTGGTGGGACTGGGAGGGGGAGGCGAAGTTTGATTTGACCTTAGCAATCGAAGAAGGAGAATTCGGCCTGCGTGGAACGCTTGAGTACAACAGCGACCTGTTCGAAGCTGGCACAATTACCCGGATGCTAGGGCATTGGCAAACATTGCTGGAGGCGATCGCTGCCGATCCAGATCAACGCCTGTCGCTTTTGCCCCTACTGAGTGTCGCTGAGCAGGAGCAAATTTTGTCAGCGTGGAATAGTACCGCCAGCGACAAGCCATCCTCGCGATCCATAGTGGATCTGTTCGAAGCGCAGGTCGCCAAGCATCCAGGAGCGACAGCGTTCATCTGCAACGGCGAAGAACTGAGCTACCAGGAACTAAACCGGCGCGCCAATCAAATAGCTCATTACCTGCAAACCTTAGGGGTTGGTCCTGAGGTAGTCGTGGGCATCTGCCTGGAGCGATCGCTCGACCTTGCCGTCAGTTTGTTAGGGGTGCTGAAGGCGGGGGGAGTTTATTTACCCTTAGATCCTAGCTATCCGCAGTCGCGCCTGGCTTTTATGTTCGAGAACGCCCAAGCAGCAGTGCTGGTGACGCAAAAGCACCTGGCAGCGCTTTTGCCCACCGCTAATGTACGGGTAGTGTGCTTAGATGCAGACGGTGATGAGATCGCGCGGCACCAGGCCAACCCCATCAGCCCCGGCGTCACCCCATCTCATCTGGCCTATATCATCTACACGTCTGGCTCGACTGGGAAGCCCAAGGGTGTTGGGGTCGAGCATCGGCAATTGCTCAATCGTTTCGCCTGGATGTGGAAAGAGTATCCATTCGAGGCAGGTGAGGTCTGCTGCCAAAATACGGCATTGAACTTTGTTGACTCTCTGTGGGAGTTGCTCGGACCCCTGCTCCAAGGTGTTCCAATTGTCATCATCCCGCAACTTGTCCTGAAAGAACCCCAGGCGCTGGTGCAGGTGTTGGCCGCTCACCGCGTCACCCGCATTTGGGTTGTGCCTTCATTGTTGCGCCTGCTGCTGGACACTTACCCCGATCTACAGCAGCAGCTCTTGGCCCTCAAGTTCTGGGCGGTGGGGGGCGAAGCCCTCAGTGTGGATCTGCTTCAACGCTTTGGGCAATTGATGCCACACAGCAGACTCTACAATCTCTATGGAACCTCGGAAGTCTGGGATGCCACCTGCTACACCTCCAGCGATCTCGACGATGAGTTGTGGCGCGTGCCGATTGGCCGACCGATCAGCAATGTGCAGGTCTACGTCCTCAGTCCTTACCTACAGCCTATGCCAATCGGGGTGCCCGGCGAGCTGTATGTTGGTGGGATCGGTCTGGGCCGGGGCTACCTCAATCAACCTGTCCTGACTAGCGAAAAATTCATTCCAAACCCCTTCAGCCAAGAGCCAGGCGCGCGGTTGTACAAGACCGGAGACCTGGCCCGCTATTTGCCGGATGGCAACGTTGAGTATTTAGGCCGGATCGACCATCAGGTGAAGGTCAGGGGCTTCCGCATCGAGCCTGGGGAGATAGAGACTGCCTTACACCAGCACCCAGGCGTGCAGCAGGCCGTAGTCATGGTTCGGGAGGATGTACCGGGAGAGAAATGCCTGGTAGCCTATGTAGTCTTACAACTGCAGCCTGCACCTTCCGTAAGCGAGTTACGCCGCTTCCTGTTGGATCTGCTGCCTGAGTACATGGTGCCTTCTGCCTTTGTGTTCCTGCACGCTCTGCCCCTCACACCTAGCGGTAAGGTGGATCGCCGGGCGCTGCCCACATTGAACCACGTCAGACCCAAGTTGGAACTCGCCTTCGTGGCTCCCCGAGATGCCTTGGAAACCCAGCTCACGACGATTTGGTCAGAGGTTTTAGGCATCCAGCCTATTGGCGTGAAAGATAACTTCTTTGAGATGGGGGGACACTCACTGCTGGCTGTGCGTCTGTTTGCCCAAATTGAGAAGATATTCTGCAAAAATCTTCCCCTGGCTACCCTCTTTCAAGCACCAACTGTTGAGCAACAAGCGAGCATTCTCCTCCACGCAGAATGGTCAGCACACAGCAAACCGCTGGTAAAAATTCAGTCAGGTGATGCTCAACCGCCTTTCTTCAGCATCCATGGTGGTTATAGCAGTGTCTTAATGTTCTACAATTTGGCACGATATTTGGGTGACAAGCAACCAGTTTACGGGCTACAACCACAGGGGCTGGATGGACAACAAATTCCCCACACTCGGATTGAGGATATGGCGGCTGACTATATCAGGGAAATACTTACTGTCCAGCCACAGGGACCTTATTTTCTGGGCGGCTTCTCTATGGGGGGCAAGGTGGCTTACGAGATGGCTCAACAGCTGCACGCACAAGGCCAGAAAGTGGCGATGCTGGTCTTGTTTGATACTCCCGGTCCAGGGTGGCTCAGACCCCTACCAGTCGCTGCTCGGGTCTCGATACATTTGGGGAACTTATTACGCCTTAAACCGAAAGAGAAATTAACCTATGTACAGAAGAAGTTGAACCGCAGGTTTTATTCAGACAACAAGCAGCCCTTGCCGAAAGTTCACTACATATCCCCCTTACAAGAGGCTCACGAACAGGCGGACGAAGATTATGTACCTCAAGTTTATCCGGGTCGGGCAATCCTCTTCCGAGCCCTTGATCCGTTTGAAGGATGGTTAGATTGGTGCTCGGTTGACCCCGAATTGGGCTGGGGTAAGCTGGTTGCTGGAGGGTTAGAGGTTCACGAGGTTCCTGGAAATCACATGAATATGTTCACCGAACCCTATATACGAGTCCTAGCCGAAAAGTTGAGGGCTTGCTTGGATTCGGCACTGGCGGCTGATTAAAAGAAGTGTAGATGTGGGGCGGTGTGAATCTCTCTAGAGTTAGATAACAAGAGGCTGGAAGTGACAGTAAGAATGTGACCTTTGCTAGAGGCAGCGATCGCCCCTTCCTTCGTATTGTTGACCAAGGTTGGCTAATTATTAGCCAACCTTGACAATAACGCCAACTCGTTCCGCCTAGCTGTTTGGCTGACTGGAGCATGACACGCTGCGGGAGACGGTCATGTGATGCCCACGGCTACACATGGAAACTGTTAAGCGAAACATTTGGCTGGCTCGAAGTTAAAAGGAGGAATTTGTGAACAGGTTGACGGCTTTATTCAAAAAACTGCGACTGCGTCAGATTTTGACCATTTTTTTAGCAGGTGTGTTGCTGATTGTCAGCACTGCTTGTAGTGGTGCCACTACTCAAGGCGCAAATCCAGAAAATCCGGCAGTGCAAGCTGGCGGTGCAAACAACCCATACAAGTCGGGTGGTGGAGACACTTACACCAACTTGAAGATGTCCACTGACCCTAAAGTCAATCCTACAAAAGCCAAGTCTCAGGGTGACCAAGCTAACCTGGAGCGATCCCAACAGCTGATTGCTATAGACAAAGATTCTGAGATGCTTTACCCCGGTGCTGAGACTCCAGCAGGTAGAGCCGAAAAGCAGGCAGAATTACCAATAATAACCCCGGAAGACTTCCGGCAGCCTGAACCCGGTGGCCTAAATCAGCGCGATCCTTCTTTAAAAGAGCGATTTGAAAACCGAATCGAGAAGGTTCAGGAGGCGTTTAAAGATGCCTCGGAATTTACGAAAGAAAAGGCAGATGAGGCTGGGGAAAGACCTGAATTTCAGAGCAATCCCGCCTTACATAAATAAAAATTAGTTTTTTGCCCCAATTCCTGTAAATTTTGAAGGGGGGCAACCTTTTCCTTTGTCACCAACAAGCGATTTCAGGCTTGTAAGCAAGTTGGCGACGTAGGGGCAAAGAAAGTGGGTCGCCCCTACTTGCCGCCATCGTGTGACACTTTGTAGTTCACATTTAACTAATTCAAACTAGGGCATGGAGTATTGCTATGAACAGACTCATTGCTGCGCTTAAAAGGATTCGACTGGGCCAAATTTTAACGGCTTTTCTGGCAGGGGTTTTATTATTTGTTAGCACGGCTTGCAGCAGTGGTAAAGTGCAAGCAGAAACACCTAATCGCAGACCGGAAGTTCCAGCTGGATTGCAAGCAGTGCCAGGGAAGAAGAATCCTAGACCGGAAGTCCCTGATGAGGCTAATACTAGTACCTTCTCGAAAGGTGGGATGAATGACTTCAGTGATGTAGATCCTAGAATCAATACGTCGCCTGCCTCAGAAAAAGCAAAAGCCCTTGTGGACAATGCTGAAAAGAACATGATTGACCAGACGAGCAACCTGGGAGAAAATACCAAGCGTATCCTTGACAAGAAGGGTGAGAATGCTCAAGATTTTGGCGAGAATCTGAAGCGAAGTACCGAAGAAACGAAGGAAAAAGCTCGGGGTGCAGCTGAGGATGTTGCAAAGGAAACAAAGCAGACAGTTGAAGATGCTAAAAACGCTACTCGGGATGCGACTAGAGACTTGACTAAAGGTGTTAACCAGACAGCAGAGGATTTGAAGCAAACCGTTAAGGCGAACACGCCTGATCCTGAAGACTTAACTAGGGGTGTCAAGCAGGCGGCTAAGAATGTTAAGGAGAATACTGCTTCGGCAGCCACAGACGTAGTTGACAAAGCTCAGCGCACAGCAGAAGAGACTTCTGATACTTTCCAAGACAAGGTGAATCAAGTTCTCAAGGGTACGCAGAAAACCTTATATAAAGCGGGTGACGCCGCTGGTGATGCTGCTAATTAATTTAGCCTAGAAGAGCGATCGCCCCCGCCATACTGCTTGCAGTTGGCGTCGTCGTCGGGTTCATCACCTGAAGACTGAAGTTCATGGAAGATCAGATGAGTTTGAGTCTAACGGCTGCAAACTTGCCTGATCTTTTTTTGTTGGCAGCTGATCGGATGCATCGCCCAGAGAATTTTGTTGCAGATACCAGCTGTGTAGCGCTAGCCTGTGGACTTCGCGCCAGGAGAGGTTGTGTTGTCGCGCTAAGTGTGCACAATCTTCATATTCTGGCTGGACGTTAGTGATCAGCGAGAATGCCTTCTCGCTACGCTCGAGCGCCCTTTGTTCGTCTTTTCCCATCCAAGCAACCTTCAGGCGCACTGCACCATATTCGGTTTCAACTTGTTGAATTTCACGCTTTAAAATAGCACGTTGCTGGGTGGAGCGACGAATTCCCAAAGTACTGGTTTCCCGAAATATAACCGCCTCACAACTGAGCAAATTCTCCGGATGGCAAATAACTGTGAGCAAAATCCCTGGACGGGACTTTTTCATGCCAATTGGCTGGGTAAAGACATCCACAGCACCGGCAGCAAATAACACCTCAAACACATAACCAATCGCTTGAGGACTCAAGTCATCGATTTGCGTTTCTAATACTGAGATTGTTTCCAGGGAGGGGCTAGTATCACCAAGATCAATTGACTGTGACCCCTGACCCCTAACTTCACCCAGCCAAAGTCGCAAGATGTTGGGAATCGGTAAATCACGGGAACCCGCTCCCAGTCCCACCCGCTGGAGGGTCATCGCTGGTGGGGAACCAAAATTGGTAGCAAGGGTAGTTGCGATCGCCGCCCCTGTTGGCGTCACCAGTTCCCGTTCGATGCCATTACTGTAGACCGGACAGCCGCGCATTTCCCACAATTTCAACACTGCAGGTACTGGTACCGCCAGACAGCCATGCGCCGCCTGAATCGTGCCGCCGCCAGTCGGTAGCGCCGAGCAGTAGAGTTGCTCAATCCCCAACCAATCCAACCCAAGGCTTGTGCCGACGATATCCACAATGGCATCTACAGCACCCACTTCATGGAAGTGAACCATTTCTGGAGGAATGCCATGCACCGCCCCTTCTGCTTCTGCCAGCTGCCGGAATACCGCCAGACTCCAAGCTTCTGCCCGTGGCGGCAACCCAGCTGCTATAATTATCCGTTCTATTTCTAGCAGGTGGCGTGCGTGTTTGTGCCTATGACCATCGTCATGGTCAGCTAATAAATCCACATGCACTTTAGTCGCCAGCTGACCGTTGCGGTGGACGGCTTCTGCCCGCAGCTGGTACTCATGCTCAAGCGAGAGGGCTTTGAGCTTTTCAATTAAGTACTCCAAGGGAACACCAGCATCGACGAGTGCTCCCAGGCACATATCACCGGCAATGCCAGTCGGACATTCAAGATACGCTAGCTTTGTCATAGGAGAAGGAGTCCCACAAAAGTAAGTCATAAAACAGCATTTGAAAGTCAGAAGTCAGAAGTCTTCAGGTCAGAATGAAGAAGGAGCGATCGCAGCCAGAACCAAAGAAAACAAAGAATTTTATCCTGAACGCCAGTGCTGGGGACGGCTTTGTGCCACGCAGCTTTCATCTCCTCCTGAACGACAGTGCTGCGGACGGCTTTGTGCCACGCAGCTTTCATCTCCTCCTGAACGACAGTGCTGCGGACGGGACACCCCTGTATAGCAGCAACTCCTCCTGACTCCTTTTGGAATTTTTTATGGCGACGATTTACACAGTTCATCCTGATACTCCCCAAGTCCGTAGAATAGAAGAGATTAGGGACGCGCTACGGTACGGTGCAGTGATGCTGTACCCTACGGATACAGTTTATGCGATTGGTTGTGATTTGACTGTGAAGTCGGCACTGGAACGAGTGCGGCAGATTAAGCAGCTATCAAATGAGAAGCCACTGACTTTTCTGTGTCCCTCTCTTTCTAATGTAGCGACCTACGCCTCGGTGAGTGACGCAGCTTATCGGATTATGAAGCGGTTGGTTCCGGGACCGTACACTTTCATTCTGCCTGCTACGAAGTTTGTGCCGCGACTTGTTCAGTCTCCTAAGCGCAAAACCACTGGTATTCGGGTGCCGCATCATAGTGTGAGCTTGGCTCTGTTGGAAGCATTGGGCAATCCGATTATTTCTACATCGGCGCACCTTCCTCAAGATCACAAAGATGGGAAGCTCTCGCTGGAAACAGAAATGAACATCTCGCGGGTGGAACTGTTTGATCGTTTGGACAAGTTGGTAGATGTGATTGTAGACAATGGCGAGGAACCTAGAGATCAGGTTTCGACGATTCTGGACTTGACAGGAGAGGAACCCGTGATTGTGAGGCGGGGTCTAGGGTGGGAGGAAGCCGCTGCTTGGAGTTATTCCCAGCCCTGATTTGATTTCACATTCCTGAAAGGGATTTATTCAGTAGTCCTACTGCGGCTAGAATACATCTGAAGATTTTACAATTAAAGTTAACATAATGAAAACTTTGCCCCGATGCCTTTGGTCGCTACCGGCTGTTGTCTAAAGCAGCAATTTGCCCTTAGCGATAGAAAGGGCAATTCGAGGCAATGTGTTAAAGCTAGTAGACGAACGTACTTTCGTTCAGAGGCGGTTATGGCTGTCAATGTTGCCCAGATTTCTGCTACACCCCAGCTTTTGAAGCAAGTCTTCCAGACCATTAATGCACAAAGTTGTCCCCGGTCTTTCAACTTCCATATGCATACTGTCCACTCTGATGGCAGATTTCAGCCGGAAGAGTTGATCCAGCAGGCGCTCGCCCAAGGTCTTAAGGGGCTTGCGATCACAGATCACCACACCCTTGGCGGCTACCAAGTTGCCCAGCGCTGGCTAGAAAACTGGAAGTTGAGCAACCCCCGTTCGGCTGATAGCGCCCCTCACTTCTGGAGTGGTGTTGAAATCAACGCCGAGCTTCTGGGAATCGAAGTCCACATCCTGGGTTATGCCTTCGTGCCAGCACATCCAGTGCTGGTACCCTATCTCCAAAGACAACCTGCCATCGGCAACGATTATCAGGCAGCAAACGTGATCGCCGCCATTCATCAAGCTGGGGGACTGGCGGTACTAGCTCACCCGGCTCGTTACAAGCGATCGCATTTCGAACTGATTCCAGCTGCCGCCCAAGTGGGTATCGACGGCGTTGAAACCTACTACGCCTACAACAACCCCAACCCCTGGCGACCCAGCCCCATAGAAACCGAACAGATACAACAACTGGCTGCTATTTACGGCTTGTTGAATACCTGTGGCACTGATACCCACGGTCTCAGCTTACTTCAGCGCCTCTAATACCAAGTTGCGTTCTGGTAAAAATCCCGACGCTAACCGTCGCGGTATAACGGGCGAGTATGTCAACAACGCATCTACCTTCTTAGGGGCAGGTACTCTTACCTGCCCTATATTAGTTTTGAGCGGCGGATTGTAAAGCTATTTTAAAAAAAATTAATTCTGCTTATCTTAAAGCCCCACTGTGCATCGTCATCAGGGTGATAACGCCAACGCTCGTCAGCACTAGCAGAACTCCCATAGAGATCGACTGGCCCAAATGCCTTGGAGATTTTGAAATTTTCATGGCTGAGTTTTTTAATCAGGATATTACTAAACTTATCAGCATGATTACGCCTGTCACATAACTATGAAAATAACTTAAATAAATGTAAACTTTCTTAAGAAATCCAATAGGATGAACTTCAGTTATTGACAAGAAGAGGACTCTTGGGTAGGGGGGAGAAGAAGGGGACAAGGGGACAAGGGGACAAGGGGACAAGGGGACAAGGGGACAAGGGGACAAGGGGACAAGGGGACAAGGGGACAAGGGGACAAGGGGACAAGGGGACAAGGGGACACCCTGCCCCTTGTTCCCCTACCCAAGAAGAGTCCTTTTTCAACTTCAGTTCTCAGTTCTACTTAGCCAAGCCGTGTTCGAGAGCGAATCGAACCAACTCAGTACGGCTATTTGTACCAGTTTTGCTAAACAAGCGACTGACGTACTTTTCCACATTGCGGACGCTTGTTTCTAAACGACGGGCAATTTCTTTGTTCATCAGCCCTTGCGCTACCAAGTCCAAAACACTCTGTTCTCTGGGCGTCAAGTCGATTTTAATTGGCGCAGGGGTTTGAGCGATCCCACTGCGCTGAGTTAACAGCGCCTTAATTTGAGCAATCTGATTGGCAAGCTCAGCAATATCAGGCGTTTCACCGTCCTCCCCTACAGGAGGAGCTGTTGCGCTACGGCGCTCCAGCAAGTTTTCGACAATTGCCACTAACTCATCTGGATCAAACGGCTTGGGGAGATAGGCATCAACACCGGCTTGATAGCCTTGGATGCGATCGCTCGTCATGCCTTTAGCAGTTAAAAACACCACTGGCAGAGCCTTGAAGCGGGGGTCTTCCCGCATTTGCTTGAGGAACTGATAGCCATCCACCTGGGGCATCATGACGTCGGAAATCACCAAGTCAGGTAGGTTTTGCTGCATCAACTCCCAGCCCTCACGGGCGTTACTGGCAACTTGAACTTTGAAACCGCTCTCTTGCAGATAGTCTTTGACGGCTTCACGCAATCCCGGTTCATCGTCAACCAGTAACAATTGTGCTGACATCTAAGTTTTCCTTGCCGCTAATTTTTTCCAATCTAGCGAAAGTTTGACAAATGTCACTGACTGCTTACTGGTTTGAGTGGTTGATTTGGCGGCGACTGGGCGAAGGAGTTAGTGGCTAAGACAGCGATCGCACGTGCATATTGAGGATCAGACTGAGTTGCAATCAACGCTGGGTTAGCAGCAAGCTGCCGCTGCTGAGCGTCTGTCAAGTCTATCCTGATATCAGGCGCAATCCCCTTGTGGTTAATATCCGTTCCATTTGGCGTGTAGTAATGGGCAATTGTTACCGCCAAGCCGGAACCATCTGAGAGCGAATGAACCGACTGGACTAAGGCTTTTCCAAAGGTTTGACTCCCAACGACCACCGCTCGATGGTTATCCTTAAGGGCACCAGTGAGAATCTCACTGGCACTGGCCGAATTGCCATCCACTAGAACTACCAGTGGTCGTTTGGTCAGCGCCGTACGATCAGCTTTGAGCTGCTCACTGTCTCCTTTGCGGTCTGTCGTGCGGACAATCGCACCATTCTCCTGCCACATCCGGTCAATCTCAATACTCGCATCCAACAAACCCCCAGGATCGCCACGCAGATCCAACACAAAGCCATCGACTTGCTGGCGATTGAGAGCCTGGATTGCCCGACGCATTTGAGCAGGTGCGTTGGCACTGAACTCTTCCAAGCGAATATATCCAATCCGCCTAGAGTTTTCCTGCTTGAGATTGTAACTAACTGTTGACAGTTCAAGTTGAGCGCGTGTCAGCTTCACCTCAAAGTCTCTCTGCCCTTGCCGCCCAATCCGCAGGGAAATAGGTGTACCTGCCTTACCGCGAATCAGTTTGGAGGCATCCTCCACTTTCAGTCCTTGAGCGGGTTTGCCATCAATTGCTAAAATCTGATCCCCAGCTTTAATGCCAGCTTTGAGGGCGGGCGACTTCTCCAGAGCTTCCACGACGGTGAGCCGGTGGGTTTTTTGGTTGAGTTCCATTCGAATACCAACCCCAGACATTTCCCCAGATGTTTGGTCAGTCAGGGCTTGGTACTGTTTGGGGTCTAGAAAGCGAGTGTAAGGGTCTCCCAGTTTGGCTAAAGTTTCCCGGACGGCAGAGTAAGCCTGTTCGCGGGAGGTGTAGTTTTTGCTTAACAGACTCTGTCTGGTCGCTTGCCAGTCAACGTGATTGAATGTGCCATCAACATACTCGCGGTTAACGAATTGCCAGACTTCATCAACCATGGCTTTGGGACTATCTTTTAGCGCGGCGCGTACAGAGCTACACCAAACTGGGCCAAATAGAGACAAAGTAGCAGTCGTAGCGAGCACTCCACCAAAAAAGGCAACTTGGAGCAGCGAGAAGCGTCTTGAAAATTGGAGCATTGAGATTAGTGCAAGGGGGGTAGTGGGAAGTTTGACAAATGCTGATTCACTCTTAGCCAGAAGCACATGACTGAGTGTCCATCCCTACGGATGCTACACTCGGCTAGTCATTTGTTACAGTCTAAATTACGTTTGAATAAAGGCGTTGTTACTCCTAAAATAATTAATTTCATATTACTCATATCGCTGCCCTATGGGGTGTGGGATAAAGGGGTACACCCCATACCCCACACCCTGTTTTCGGTCAACCCAGTTCTAATACTTTCGTGGAGAGCGGCTATTGCGTCGAGCCGTTTTTGAGCTGCTCGATTTTGGTAAGGTCAATAGTTTCCAGGCGCGGGCCGAGTTTGGCAACGACCTGCGCGGCGGCATAAGAGGCGATCCGGCCCGACACGTCTAGCGGCCGACCCTGCGACAGGCCGTACAACAGGCCCGCCGCGTACATGTCGCCCGCGCCCGTGGTGTCTACGGCTTTGACGGGGTAGACGGGGATCTCGTACTTACTATCGCCTTGCAAAAGAAGCGACCCCTTCTCGTCCATGGTAATGGCGACGATGTCGGCGTATTGGGCGAGAACCTTGGCCGCTGAGCTCGGATCATCGGTGTCAGTGAGCGCTTGGGCCTCCTGCGCGTTGGCGAAGATGATGTCTACGTGGTCCTTGAGCAAGCGGAGAAAGTCATCCTTATGGCGGTGGACACAGAACGGGTCGGACAGGCTCAGGGCAACTTTGACGCTGGCCTTGTTGGCTTCCTGCATGGCGAACAGAACGGCCTCTTTCTGGTTGTCCGTATCCCACAGGTAGCCAGTGATGTAAAGGTACTTGCTGTTGCGTAAATCCTCCACGTTCACGTCGTCACGGGTCAGGTCGCGCGACAGGCCGAGAAAGGTGCACATCGTGCGCTCGGCGTCGGGCGTGACCAAGATCAGCGAGATGCCCGTGGTTCCGGCGGCCATGCCCAGGTTTGGCTTGACGCCTTGCGCCGCGAGGCCGTCGCGGTAAATGGTGCCGTGCTCGTCGTTCCCGACGCGGCTAGTGTAGCAGGCCCTGCCACCCAGCAGGGCGATGCCGAGCATCGTGTTCGCGCCGCTGCCGCCCGCCTCGGTGTTGACAATGTGCGTGTAGATGCTGGGCACGATCTGTTTCTGCTCGTCCTCGCCGATCAGGGACATGGTGCCCTTGGTCAAGCCCAGGTCTCGGAGGGTTTCGTCCTTGACCTCGGCCTGGATGTCGAACAGGGCGTTGCACATTCCGAAAACGTCGTAGCGCATACGGTTTTGTCCTTGATGGTGTTATAATTAAATTGTCAGCTCTGGATGGCCAGAAATCGAAAATTCCTGCATGTCGCGCAACCTACACAACAAAACCTGAAACACGTCAGTGGGCATTTTTATTAGGTAACCCAGTTCGGTTGTTCTCAGGCTCTGGATAGTGTGAGGGTTGTGACAGCTAGGACAATTCATCAGTGCGGGTCGTTAGTTGGGCTTGATTGGTCACACTAACAGAAATAGCGTCTGGATACCAGCCCAAGCTCCCACTTCTGGCACTTTCGCAAAAGATAAATCTATGCCTAGTTATATTTGCCTAACTCGCGGAGTACAATACGCGGAAAATCATTCGCCACCTGGTCGTTGCCCTATTTTTCTCGCTCTCTTCGGATCTTAATTTTTTGCCAGATCTTAATCGACAAGTCTGTTTGTTCTGGGGTCAGGGACGGTACGAATTCACCCCACAACTGTTTTAACTCTGTCTGAGTACTGTCTTTAGGTTTTAACGACATAGAGCCACACCTCGCAAAAACACACTTAATGGCTAGAGTATTCGCAAACACGCTCGCCCTGATAGCGCCTTTAGGAGTATAAAGCCGCATTTTTATAAAGTCTTAAGTATTGATATTGGACCAAGTTATTACTTATGATTCCAAATCAAGGTATCCACCAACCCCGATTCTCATTTTTAGGGGAGTATGTCACTAGCGAGACTTCGGGCATGCTACAAAACCGGTTTCAAAACTCGTGTGCGGCGAGAGCCTGGAGGAACTGATAGTCCTTGGTAGTATCAATGTCTATGGCACCTGCCGTGAAGGGAATACCAAAGACTTGATGGACGTGCTTTTTAATTACCTGTTTTGCTCCTTCGCCACCTCTTAGAGTCGTAAGCTCCGAGAAAAAGGATTTGCCAAACAGAGCAGGAACACCTAATGTTCCTGCATATTCTGAAGCAATAATTGGCTTTCCTGTAGAATAATATGCCGTGACCAGCTGATTGATGAGCTGGGAAGAGATAAAGGGCTGAGCGCATAGTAAAATCACCACTGCGTCCAAATTCTTTTTCGTCACATTCAACGCTTTTATACCAGTGCGAATCGAAGCACTCATCCCCTCGACCCATTGCTGGGTTTCTACGACTTGAACAGTAAGTTGACTAATTTCAGGCTTGATTTGCTCGGCATAAGCTCCAAGCACAACTACTATCGGCTGACATCCAGAGGCGATTGCCACCTCTACGGTATGATCAACAAAGCTGCGTCCCCCATAAAATAACAGTTGTTTTGGTGTCCCCATGCGGGTAGACGCTCCCGCCGCTAGAATGACGATGCCAATGGCTGTACTATCAATTGCCGAAGGTGGCTCAGCTTTTATGAACCCAGTTCCTGCCCTAATGTTCATACACAAATATGCTGCCTATCAAACATACCAGCCTAAACACTCGGATCATTTAGCCGATGATGAATAGGTTCCAATCGGTTTCTTAACGAGCCAGCGGAACGGTTGGCAATGACTGCCTGAATTTCCGCAATGATCGCTAAGGCAATAGCCTCAGGCGTATCAGCTCCAATGTCGAGACCAACCGAACCGAACAATCGTTGAAGCTGGGTATCAGTATAAACTATTCCCTCTGTGCATAAATCTTGAAGCAGTGGTTGAGCGCGATTTTTTGAACCTAAGATGCCCAAGTAATGCACAGGAGACGGCAGCAGCATTTTCACAAGTTCTAGATCGTGTAAGTAGTTGGGTTCTGTCGCAAAAAGTGAAGATTAATCGATGCCTAGCCTCCAATTTGAGACATCGTCCGAGTGTAGGCACCGGTCGTACCCGATTCCCGTTGCTTGAAGTTAATTTCTGGTTTCAGTGCCAGTAGCTTTAGCACCCGCTCCCGCAATTGAGCTGAGTCAGCACCGCTACGAAGCGCGGTTTTCAAGTCAATTTGATTGCTTTCATTTAAAAGACAAGGCCGCAACCAGCCATCAGCTGAAAGGCGCATCCGGTTACAGCGATCGCAAAAACATTCCGACATCTGACTAATAAATCCCAGTGTGCCTTTGGCGCCAGGAATCTGAAACACATCAGCTGGGCCATTACCACGCACTTGAGATTCTGTCAAACCCCAACGTGAGCGAATGCGTTGGCGCAACACAGATGAAGGCACCCAACCCTGGTCGCTGAACAGCTGGGTGTTACCAATCGGCATGAATTCAATAAACCGGACATGCCATTGCCGGGTAATCGTCAAGGCGGCTAGAGCCAAAACTTCGTGCTCATTGACGCCTGGAATCACGACTACATTTAGCTTCAGGGGCTCAAACCCCACCTGATGGGCAACTTGAATGCCTGACCAGACTTGCTGCCAGCGAGAACGACCGCGATTGCCGATAATCCGGTCAAAGATTTCTGGCTCGAGGGAGTCGAGGCTGATATTGATGCGTCGGAGACCGGCGGAGTAGAGGTCTTGCGCCATCCTAGCCAGTTTAAACCCATTGGTGGTAATCGACAGGTCTTGGGTTTGGGGGAGAGATGCGATCGCGCGTACCAATTCCACCACACCTGGGCGCAACAGTGGTTCACCCCCGGTCAAGCGAAACCGGGTAAATCCGACTGGGATAAAGACATCTTGAATCAGCGTAAGCAGTTCTTCATCGGTCAACAACTGTTGCCGCAGGATATAGTCTAGCTCTGCCCCTTCCGGCATACAGTACTGACACCGGAAATTGCACTGATCGATTAAACTAATCCGGAGATAATCTACTTGATTCATGCGCTTTTTTATTGGGGTTACTGAAAGGATGGCTTTGCCCAGCGAGTGGGAACCTGGAGCAGTAAGCGCAATCGCTCCAGATTACCGGGTTTCGATTAGGCTGTAACTTTGGTTTGGCTCAATTTCTTAATAAAGGTTTTGGCCAGCGCTTCAGAGGAATACGGATTCGTGTAACTACAAAGCCTTCTGGAGTACTACAAATCCGTTGGCCGGTATTACGACATCAATACGGCCGTTAGTGCAAGGGATAGTCGCTCCAAAGTTCCCGACATTGTTACCCCCGTACAGCTCGGTGTCGCTGTTGAAAATCTCTTTCCAACCGCTATTTCCTAGTTGTGAAGATTCGATTGTATATCCCGATCCAAAGGGATGATTGTTAAGGCTAGCCACGATTATAGCGGTTTGCGTTCGGATGAAGTACAGCATCAGCAGGACAATGTCATATAGGGCTTGACTTGCGGTGTATCGCACTCAAATGCAAACCGCTATAACAACTCCTCACTTGCATCAGAGCGCCTAAAAGCAATTACCCGGTTGGCATTGTGGATGTGGATAATATCGATTTCATGGGCTCTCAGTCCCGGATGGCTGCGTCGAAACTGGATCAGATCCTGATAAAACTTGAACATCCGCTGGCCGTTGTTTTGTCGCTCACCCAGCAGATCCTCCCTGTTTTGGATGAAGTCCTCATACCTGTAGGGTTTTTGAGCGCCGATCTCCTCACCCATAAGGAACATAGGGGTGCCAGCCGACAGCATTGCCATGCCGAAAGCGAAGTGACAGCGGGCCTCGGCTGATCGGCGGGTTTCGCCAATCAGAGGTGCTGAGTTTACTGCAGCCACGATTGTTCGCCTGGAGTGAATCGTGTTTCCTCCTTCTGTATAGGAAGAGTTGCCCGCTTCATCATGGGATTCGTGATAGACAACCTTTTTATGGCCTGACCATCCGAGTGCGGAGGCGAAGTAATCGATAGCTAAGGGCTGGTCTTGGCCATAACCAGCAGTTGGGATCAATTTGGCATAATCTGATCCTTGCCGCGTATCACCGATGAGATGGTGGTAGAAGTTCGCATACCAAGCCGCATCAAACCCCAGACCCCCGACATCAGGAGACTCGGTCACTTTGTCCCAATCAGAATGATCCTCCGCTGTTAGCATCACAGTCGGTCGGATCAGCTTCAGAGTCCGAGTCCATTCCCTGAGGAACTTAGCGCCAAACATGTTGACATTGCCCATCGGCCTGCCATCAGCGTGAAGCACATTGTATGAGTGGATTGAAGTCGTCTGATCGACCCGGAAGCCATCGATGTGGAAATCTTCCATCAGGGCAGCTGCACTGCTAATGAACAGTTTCCGCACCATCTCTTCATAGAAGCGTGGAGCGAAACCTGTAGACATGTTGTCAACATATCCCCCGCTTCCGTCGCTTAATTTTGGATAATCAGAAGCCTTTCCCTCGTACCAGTAATAGGTGTTCTGTTCTGGAGCATCAGCGTCGTAGCACCATTCGGCCCGCTCTCCATCGGGATCATAATGGTTGTACACAACATCTAATATCACCGCGATGCCGCGACGGTGGCACTCCCGAACAAAATGCTTCAGTTGGTCCCGACCACCAGCGCTGTATTCGAGGGCAAAGTAGTGAGATGTTTCATACCCCCAATTGACATCATCTCTGAATTCGGACATCGGCAACAGTTCGATCGCGTTAACTCCGAGGTCGACTAAATAATTGTCAAGCAGTTGAAGAGCATCCTCTAGGTTTCCAGGTCTGTCTTTGCCGTACCCGAGGGACCCTAAATGGAGTTCGTAGATCACGAGATCCTCAACTCGATTGGGGACAGGTCGATCCGGTGTGAACTCGTCCTTCCAGAACTCCTCCCGCGCCACGAACTCGAGTTCGGGCCAGACCTGCTCCTGGAAATTTCTAGCCACCAGTTCTTGATCGATGACTACAGAGCAGCTCACTGAGCCGTCAAGATCCGTGTAGGCACCGGAATAGGAAGCTCCATGAGGATTCGTCCTACCCTTGCCATTCTGGCACCGGGAATATAAATCTGTGCGGTAGGCAACCTGTCCGCCGGGTTTCGTAACCCTAAACATGTATGAACTATGGTCGAATTTGGAGAAATCTGCAAGAAGTGAGGACGTTGCCACATCGGTCTGCCAAATCCCGTCCTCTTGGCGAAACATTGGAAACGTCGGACGGGAGGTGTCTATTCCAGAACCATCGTTGGCAATGTAGCCGTTGTGCGGTTGTCCGAACACAACCTCTACATTTTCAGCATTCGGCGCCCAGACTGTAAACCGAATCCCAGGTTGTGGTGTGCCAGGGCGATAGTATTTTTGAGACCCTAGTCGGCGGCAATGCGTCAGATAATATCTCTCTTGCTGAGGCTGAGTTCCATTCCGACTCCGCAGCTCAAAACTCCGGTAGCGCTCGTTCGAATTACCGTCGTTGATCTCGGTCGCGAGCCCCCAGAGGTCATTGCCTGCCGGGCCATCTAGGAGCACACCCCACCGAAATTGCCAACCAATTTGAGAGTCATCCAACTCGACCGTCGCTGTGAAGCACGGGCAGCCGTCCTCGCCCGTTGTCTGCTGCATCGGTATAGAGGTCCACTGGTTAGAGTAGCTGCCATTTTCATCCCAAGTTCCAGTTAGGCGAGCATTGCGAAAAATGTCTCTTTTCAATCCTGTAAAATACGTAAATTGGACAGGAATTGTAGGCATGATAGAATCCTTTTACCCTTAATAGGTATTACAGTCGGTTCTTGCAAAAACTTTTTGAAGGTTACACAAATTTGGCAGGCTGATTACTCCGACCTGCTAAAGAAAGGGTCTAAAGGCGGTGGATTATCCTGATCAACGTAACCCTGGCTGAGTTCAACGATATTGCCATTTGGATCGGCTACCCAGACCGAACGCCATCCCGGAATAAAATCATCAAAGCTTAGTGGTCCTTGGGTGATTTTCGCGTCACTGCCCATCTCGGCCAGCTTAGCGTCGACATTATCGACCTGGAAAGCGAGATGACGCCAGGCGGGATAAGGTGGCCCATCCTTGTCAGTCGGCGGGACAGGGGATTCTCCCTGCGCCTGGAAGAGTTCAAGGTACATATCACCCAACTTAATAAAGACGACCTGCTCTTTGCCAAGTGATACGACCCGCGATCGCTTGAAGCCGAAATACTTGGTGTAGAACTTTTCCGTCGCGATCGGGTCTAGGCAACTTATTGCGATATGAGAAAATGTTAGAAAAGCCATTACTTATCTCTCCCTAACGGCATTGAATTAGTTCCGGCCTATGTTTTTATGCATGTAAGCCGTGTGCATCCTTAATCATGTCGGAGACTTTTTCGCCGATCATGACAATGCCCGTGTGACAGTTCCCCGAGGGTACAACAGGCATCACACTTGCGTCAGCGACCCTGAGTCCCTCAACACCATATACACGTAGCTGGGGATCTACCACCGCCATTTGATCCACGCCCATTTTGCACGACCCTGCTTGGTGATGATAGGAGTCGGCTTTTTGCCTGACAAATGCGCGCAGTTGCTCGTGATCCTGCACCAAAGGTCCCGGCATCAACTCTTGTTTGACCCAGCTTGAGAAAGCCTTTGTTGCGAATATGTCGCGGGAGATCTTGACGGCTTGGACTAACCTCTCAACGTCAGCTTCAGCACCGAGGTAGTTTGGATTAACAAGTGGCTGATCTAGCGGGTTACTGCTTGCCAGCCTGATCCAGCCGCGTGACACGGGGCGGACAAGACCGGGCAGGATGCTGATAGCGTTGGGATTGTTCTGACCAATAATGACGTCAAACGGCACATGCACAAAGCCAATCTGAAGGTCTGGCCCGATCCAACCCGGTTCCGACTTACAGAACAAGGCACTTTCTGACAGGTTCTGGTGTGGCGGCGGCAGCGGCTGCGACGTTTCGTAAATGACTCCTGCCAAAACGTGATTGTGAAAGTTTTCGCCCACACCTGGCACATCCGCTACTACAGAAATGCCAAACTCCTTCAAGTAACTAGGATGGCCTATACCAGAGAGTAGCAACAGCTTAGGAGATTCAATCGCACCAGCGCAGACGATCACCTCGTAGTTGGCATGGTAAGTCTTAATTTCACCGTTCTGTATGTACTCCACGCCCTTACAGCGGTTGCCTGCAAACAGCAGCCGGGTAGTCTGGGAGTTCGTACTTAGGGTTATATTGGGCCGCGACAAAGCCGGTTTGAGGTACGCCACTGCCATACTATGACGCAAGCCGTCCTTGATGTTGACATGATGCCAGCCTACTCCTTCCATGTCCGGACCGTTGAAGTCCTTGGTGTAGGGATAGCCCAGCTCGAGGCAAGCATTAATAAATGCCTCAGAGGTAGGATTCGGGTTATGCAGTTTGGCATTAGCGACGTGAAGTGGACCACCTTTGCCTGCCCACGGGCTCGTGTCATCTTCCTGATCTTCCAATTTCTGGAAGTAGGGCAAAACATCCTGGTAAGACCAGCCGGGACAGCCGTTGTAGGCCCAATTATCGTAATCTGACTGATGCCCCCGGATATGCATCATAATGTACAGGTTGCTGCTGCCACCGGGGATCTTGCCGCGCGGCTCATGGGTTACACGGCCTGACAAGCCTGGTTGTGGCACGCTGGTATAGTTCCAGTCCACTTTTGAGCCGAGCAAGCTAGGCCATGCTGATGGGTTATCGACATTCGGGGGAATATTGGGGCCGCCAGCCTCCAAAACCAGCACCTTCACCCCAGGGTTTTCGCTGAGGCGGTTGGCAACAACTGATCCTGCCGTACCACCCCCTACAACAATGAAATCAAATTCATTCATACAGCCCTCCGCTGTTATTGCTCAGGAATTTGATACCAAACTCAGTCCAACTTCTGGTTGACAAAAGGGTCAAACGGTCTGGTATCGTGAAAGTTAGCCATGTAGGTGATTTTGCCGCTCTTAACGCGGAAATAGTTGGCGACGTTCGCCTCGATCGGCACATTGCTGGCGTTGGCAGCCGAGATGTGCGAGACGACGCAACCTTCGTTGCCATCAATGACAATGTTCTTTGGAAGGTTTTGGAACTTGGAATAGCCCTTCTTCATCCCACTGATCGCACCCCGCAAGGTGCCGATCCCCTCGAGATGACCCGCCAACTGTTCGTCTACGACGACGTTCTCATCAAACAGCGTTAGCCAGGTATCCCAATCACCTGCGGTGACGGACTCGTAGTATTTCTCGATCACTTCTCTAGTGTTCATAAAAACTCCTTTCGTTTTCCTAACCTCAACGCAACTTATCAGTTGCCTAAACATTTACTCAGTCTGCTTGAGTTATAATCGAGAGCGAAACCCGCCACGCTCAGCAGCACAGGCAAGGGCTTTCTCGGTGAGCAACCTAGTTAAGTAGGCGCGGTATTCCCCAGAGGCATAGAGATCCCAGACAAAAGTTAGTCCCTCATTAGCTTGAAGAGCGGCGGCAGCAATGTTATCTGCAGTGACTTCTTTGCCCTCCAATATTGTCTCGACCACGCCCAGCCTTCTAGCACGGTCAGTGGCACCAGTGACAGCAACGCAGCATTTATTAATAGCGCCGTTAGGAGAGCGGAAAATCTTCGCTGCTACACCACAAACGCTGTAGTAGTTAGCAGGGTGCTTGAACTTGTAGTAGGCACTACCAGTCCCCGCAACATGGGATGGGAAGTCAACTGAGATGATGATCTCACCCTGCTTTAGTACTGTCTTGAGTGAATCGACAAAGAACTGGTCGGCTGCGATCGCGCGCATACAATTCGGACCAACAGTATTGATTGTTGCCTCAAGAGCCAGTGCGACAGCGCTTAGATCGGCAGCAGGGTCGCTAGAGGCCAGATTGCCGCCGATTGTGCCGCAGTTGCGAATCTGGGGGTCACCGATGCTACTAGTGCAGCCCGGCAGAAGTAAGCCAGCAGCCACGAAAGGGGTGATAACTGGGGTAAACTTGGAGTAACCGGCATCATATTAACAGAGCAAGTAAGAAAACTTTAGTCCATGCCCAGTCCCC
>JAABUX010001013.1_pt1 | contig 44634 bp, 42 predicted proteins | sample 5561851 | NCBI WGS metagenome assembly JAABUX01 (sample SAMN10711883, study PRJNA513361) | rock metagenome | isolation source: Antarctica rocks | place: Antarctica: Victoria Land, Richard Nunatak red sandstone | collected 2016-01-03 | reverse complement strand
CCGGAGTGGCCAGCGCCGCCGGGTTGCTGGCGGGCTGCACAAGGTAGGGGGTGACCAGGATCACCAGCTCGGTCTCGTTGCGCTGGAAGTTGTCGGAGCGGAACAGCGCACCCAAGACTGGCACGTCGCCCAGGAATGGCAGGCCATTGCCGGTCAGCGTGGTGGTTTCCTGCATCAATCCGGCGATCGCGAAGCTCTGCCCGCTGCCTAGCTCGACCGTGGTGTCGGCCCGGCGCACCTGCAGCGCCGGGATTTGGATGGTGGAATTCCCTGCCTGCAGCGTGATGGCGCCTTGGCTGGACAATTGGCTGACCTCGGGGCGGACGTGCAGGCTGATGCGGCCGTTGTCCAGCACCGTGGGCACGAAGGCGAGGCTGACGCCGAACTGCTTGAACTCGATGGAGACGGTCTGGTTGAACGCGGCGACCGGGATCGGGAACTCGCCCCCGACCAGGAAGCTCGCGGTCTCGCCGCTCATGGTCGTGAGGTTGGGCTCGGCCAGCACGTGAACCAGTTGGTCCTGCGCCAGCGCGTCGATGACGTTGTTGATGTCCAGCACCTTGCCCGGGGTATTGAAGCCGTATCCGGCGCCGAGCGACGAGCTTGCGGCCTGCACGAGGGCCGGGGCGCTCGCGAAAGCCAGCGTGCCATAGCGCCCGCCGACGCTGGCCAGCGCCTGCCAGTTCACGCCCAGCTCCCGCGTCAGGTTGCGCGACATCTCCACCACGCGCACCCGCAGGTTGACCTGGATGGAGCTGCGCACGCCGAGCCGGTTCTCGAGTTTTTGGTCGGCGCCGAGGTTGGATTTTGCGGCGGTGGCGGCGCGGTCCGCTTCCAATGGGCTCGCGACGTTGCCGTTCAGGACCATGCCGTTGCCGCGGACTCCCGCGGCGACGGCATGGCCGGGGATTGCGGTTGCGATCTGCCCGGCGGCGGCGGCGGCGGCGTAGCCACTAGGGCCCACCGTCACCTCGAACTGCGCGATCGGCTGGCCGGACGTCGACAGTGCCGCCACGGTGGTGCGGCCCGGTGCGACGCCGAACAGGAACAGGCTGGTCGGGCTAGCCGGCCGCACCTCCACCACCTTCGGGTCGGCGGCGAATACGCTGGCGGCGGGGGCGGTGAGCGACATGACGCGGCCGGACCCGGCTTCGATCGTGACACTCTGGCCGGGTGGGGCCAGGCCACGGGCGCCGCCGCAGGCGACCAGCGCGGCCGCGAGGCCGAAAATGCGTGCGTTCATCAAAACCGGAATTCCTTTCCGTCGGCGTTGCCCTGAAACAGGCGCAGGGTTGCGCCCGCCGCGGTCGGCGGCGTCGGACTTCCCAGGGCGGGCGACACGTCGCCGCCCCAGGTGGTGAGCACGCGAAGCGAGGAGCCGGGCTCGGTTTCCTCGGCGGCGCGGACGGCCAGCGACAGCCGGCCCAGCCGGGTCGCCACGGCGATGCGCTCCGCGTCGGCGGCGGTCACTTCGAGCGTCACGGTGCGGCTGGCGCCGGCGGCCTCGGCAGCGGGGGCGACGCCGTGCGCCAGTAACTGGTCGATGGCGATGACGCGCACGTTCGACAGCACCGTTTCGGCGGCGACCCGGCGGGCGGCGGGCAAAGCGGGGTCGTCCAGGGTTTGGGTGAGGATGAGGTCGACGTGGTCGCCGGGCCAGATCAGCCCGGCGCTGCCGCTGACGGCGTCGACCGCGATGGAGGCGGCGCGCCGGTTGGGGGCCAGGACGGCGGCCAGGAAGCCGTGATCGCTGGGGCGCATGACGTCGGGGGCCAGCAACGCTTCGTTGATGGACAGGCTGCGCCGGAGCATCGCGCCGATCAGGCCGGTGCGGGCGGCAGCCGTGTCCTCCTGCGCGCCGGCTGGGAGAGCGGTCACTTCTTGCGCCACGAGGTCCTCGGGCTTGAGCAGCGTGCCGGCGCGCAGCGGCCCGGCGGCGGCGAGCAGCGTGTGGCGGATTGGTGGGGGGATCGCCGCCTCGGCCACTGGGGCAACAAGGGGAGTCGATTGCTGATGGAGCGCAAGGAATGTCACTGTGCCGAAGCCGCCGAGGCCCAGGGCCATCATTCCGAAAATTGCGAGACGGAGGAGCATGGGTCAGACCTTGATCAACATGAAGCAGGCACCGGCGGTGATCGCGACGGCGTAGGGCAGCGGGCCGCCCCGGCGCAGGCGGCGGCGCTCGACGCGCACAAGCCGGCGCAGGAGGCTGGACGGCCGCTCCGTTGCGGGGGGAGCCGTGACGCAGCCGAGCAGCCAGTAGGCGATGGCAAGAATGCCTCCGGCGAGGCAGGAACTGAGCACAAATCCAAATGCAGCGGCTGGTGCTACGAGCAAGGCGCCCGCCCCGAATAGTTTGACGTCGGCACCGCCAAGCCAACTGCGCCGCCAACACATTGCGGCTATCACGAACACCAGGACAGACACAGCAAGACTAGTAGGGAGATTGCTGTCCAATATGCGCACTGTGGCGCCAACTCCGCCAATAGCCAGCGGAACAGAATTTGGCACCACGCGTAGCGCCATGTCTTGCAACGCCGCCAGACCAAATAGGGCTGCGCCCACCAGCTCCAACATTTCAGTAAGCGAAGTTAACGGGACAAGCATGTTCGCAGGTCGCTCCATTGCAGGGAACGGCTGCCGATGCGGGACAGCCGCATCGGCGTTCGCCTTATCCGAGGTGGGCGGAGACTTTGGCAAAAGTGCCGTTCAAACTCGTTCCCAACAAAGTTACTCCCGTGATAATTACAACAGAAATGAGTGCAGCAATCAGGCCATATTCCAGCGCCGTCACTGCCCGGCGATCGGTCTTCAGCTGCAGCCAAGTCGTGATGTATTCGATCATTTGCTTAGTCCCTCTTCCAGGTCGACGGAATGCGCCTTGACCTATGTTGCAGATGCGGCGTTCTGCCGTCAGACTTGCGACCCGCTTGACGGCGCAAGGCCCAACTTAACCACACAGGTGTTTGCAACTGCTTAACGCGCGAGCGAAACGACCCGGGAACGGCCTCACGATGGTCATCGAGCGGGTCGAGAGCACCTCCGGGTTTCGCGGCCGGCGCGTCGTTGCGCCACAACCACATCGGCGTTCCCGACGAGTGCGCGTTCCACCCCAGACGAAATGCCTTCGGTTCCGGGCGGAGGCGCAAAGGCTCACCGCAAAACCAAGCCGCCCGCATCCATCTCGACGGCGCGCCCGCAAGCGCAGTAGAACAGCCCCGCGTTCCGGAGCAGCCTCGATGATGTATCGCGAATACCAGCAGATCAGCCGCCGCAAGTCGCGCCAGATCCATGTCGGGCGGGTCCCGGTGGGCGGCGACGCGCCGGTCACGGTGCAGACCATGACCAACACGCTGACCACCGACGTGGCCGGCACGGTGGCGCAAATCCGCCGGTCGGAAAAGGCGGGGGTGGACATCGTCCGCGTGTCCTGCCCCGACCAGGAGAGCGCGCTGGCGTTGAAGGACATCGTCGCCCAGGTCGACGTGCCGATCGTCGCCGACATCCATTTCCACTACAAGCGCGCCATCGAGGCGGCCGAAAGCGGGGCGGCGTGCCTGCGCATCAACCCCGGCAACATCGGCAGCGCCGAGCGTGTGCGCGAGGTGATCCGCGCCGCCAAGGACCACAACTGCTCCATGCGCATCGGCGTCAACGCCGGCAGCCTGGAGCGGCACCTGCTGGAGAAATACGGCGAGCCCAACCCCGACGCGCTCGTCGAGAGCGCGCTGGAGCACGCCAAGATATTGCAGGACAACGACTTCCACGAGTTCAAGATCAGCGTGAAGGCGTCCGACGTGTTCCTCGCGGTCGCCGCCTACACGCAGCTTGCCGAGGTCTGCGACCACCCGCTGCACATCGGCATCACCGAAGCGGGCAGCAAGCGCGCCGGCACCGTGAAGTCGTCCATCGGCCTCGGCAGCCTGCTCTGGGCGGGCATCGGCGACACCATGCGCGTGTCGCTGTCGGCCGAGCCGGAGGAGGAGGTGTTCGTCGGCTGGGACATCCTGAAGTCGCTCGGCGTGCGTCACCGTGGCGTCAAGATCATCTCGTGCCCAAGCTGCGCGCGGCAGGGCTTCAACGTGATCCAGACGGTGCAGACCTTGGAGGAGCGGCTGGCACACATCGAGACGCCGATCACGCTCTCGATCATCGGCTGCGTGGTGAACGGCCCCGGCGAGGCGTTGATGACCGACCTCGGCGTGACGGGCGGCGGCGACGGGAAGCATATGGTGTATGCCGCCGGGAAAACCGATCATCGCATGGGTGGCGAGGGCATGGTGGACCACATCGTCGACCTGGTGGAGCGCAAGGCGGCCGAGTTGCAGCTGCAACCGAAGGTCGCCGCGGAATAAGGCGGCCGGCCATTCGCGTCCGGTGAGGATCGTCGGGCTGACGGGCGGGATCGGCATGGGCAAGTCGACCGCCGCCGCCGCGTTCGCCCGCGCCCGCATCCCCGTGTTCGACGCCGACCACGCGGTGCATCGGCTGCAAGCCCGCGGCGGCGGCGCGGTGGCGGCAATCGGCGCGGCGTTCCCCGGCACCGTCCACGACGGCGCGGTCGACCGCGCCCGGCTGCGCGAGGCCGTGCTGCACGACCCGATCGCGCTGCGCCGGCTGGAAGCGATCCTGCACCCGGCGGTCCGGCGCGAGGAGCAGCGTTTCCTCGCCCGCGCGCGCCGGGCGGGCAAGCGCGCGGCCGTGCTGGACATCCCGCTGCTGCTGGAAACCGGAGGCGAGCGCCGGGTCGACCTGGTGGTGGTGGTCTCGGCACCGCGCACGGTGCAGATTGCGCGGGTGCGGCGGCGCGGACGCATGAGCGAGGGTCAAATTACCGCCATCATTGCCCGGCAAATGCCAGATGTTGAAAAGCGTCGGCGGGCCCATGTCATTATCCGCACCGGCTTGTCCCGCTTCGCCTCGCTCCGCACCGTGCAACGTTTGATCGTGAAACTGCTAGCATGACCCGCTCCATCCTATTCGACACCGAGACCACCGGACTGGACCCGCTGCTGGGCGACCGGGTCATCGAGGTCGCCGCGATCGAGCTGTTCCGCGACCTGCCGACCGGGCAGCGCTTCCACTGCCTGGTCGACCCGGAACGCGACGTGCCGGAGGAGGCCAGCCGCGTCCATGGCCTGACCCGCGCCGACCTCGCGGGAAAGCCGCGTTTCGCCGATGTCGCGGACGAGTTCCTGGCCTTCATCGGCGATGATCCGCTGATCGCGCACAACGCCGGGTTCGATTTCGGCTTTATCGACGCCGAGTTGGCCCGCATCGGACGCCCGGCGCTCGGCCGCCACCGCATGGTCGACACCCTGGCAATGGCCAAGCAGCGCTTCCCCGGCCTGCCCAATAGCCTCGACGCCCTGTGCCGCCGCTTCGCCATCGACCTCAGCGAGCGGACCACCCACAACGCCCTGCTCGATTGCCGCCTGCTGGCGGAGGTGTACCTCGAGCTGACCGGCGGACGCCAGCGGGGCTTGTCGCTGCCGGAGGACGAGCAGCGCCTGCCGGTGGTCAGCTACCAGCCGGTGCGGGCCCGGACGCCGCGCCCGGTCGTGGCCAGCCCGGCGGAGTTGGCCGCCCATGCCGCGTTCCTCGCCGGAGTGCGGGAGTCGCTGTGGCTGGCGTGACGCGGCAGGCTGCGTCGGCGGCCTTGGTGGTCGCCACCGTGCTGGTCCTGCTCGTGTTGGCCATCCTGCTCACTCACCGCGTCGGCCAGTCGGTGGACGAGCTGCAGGATTTGAGCGAAAGCGCCGACCAGGTTGGCGATTCGGCCCGTGGTTTGCTGCAGGCCCTGGTGGACGCCGAAACCGGGCAGCGTGGCTATCTGCTGACGAGCCAGCCCGCCTACCTCGAACCCTATTGGGCCGCCCGGCAGCGGGTCGACCGGACCCTTGCGGACCTCGGCACGCTGGCCGTGCGCCTGGCTTGGCTGCGCGCAGACGTGGACGCGTTGAAAACCTACGCCGGGCAGAAATTGGCCGAGCTGGACCAGACCGTCACACTGGCGAGCGGCGGCAACCGCGAGGCCAGCTTGGCGATCGTCAACGGCAGTGCCGGCAAAGCCGCGATGGATGCTGCGCGCGACGTCATCGCGCGCGTGATGGCGCGCGCCGGGCAGGAACGCGACGAGCGTATGGGGCAGGCGAAGGAGCGGGAGCGGGCGGCCAACTTCGGAGCGCTTGCGGCGGCGGTCGGCGGTATCCTGCTGCTCGGCACGGCGACGCTGGCGCTGCTGCTCGGCCAGGCCCGCCTGACGCGGGGCCAGGCACGCGAGAGGCTGCAGCTCGAGCGCTGGCACGGCACGGTGGAGAGCCTGCGCGACGGCATCGCGGTGTTCGACGCGCAGGACCGGCTGCTGCTGTGGAATCAGCGCCTGGCGCCGATCTCCGGCCTGTCGCCCGACCTGCTGCGCTCGGGCACGCCGTTGGCAAGCCTCGTCGCTGCCGGGTCCGAGTGGCAACCGCCCTTGTTGTCTGGCGAGCGGCCGACGCCGGGCGGCGACCGCCTGGTGGGAGAGGTCCGGCATGACGGCCGGGTGCTGGAGGTGTGGCGTAGCGCGCTGCCCGAAGGTGGCCAAATGCTGGCCATCGCCGACATCACCCGCCGCGTCCAGGCGGAGGCCATTGCCCAGCAGGCTCAGAAGATGGAAACGCTGGGACAGTTGACCGGCGGCGTCGCGCACGACTTCAACAACCTGCTGCAGGTGATCTCCGCCAACCTCGAATTGCTTGCCGGCCGGCTGGATGGCGACGAGTGGATGCGCATGCGGGTGGCGGCCGCGATGAAGGGGGTCAGCCGCGGCGCCCGGCTGACCCGCCATCTGCTCGCCTTCGCCCGGCGCCAGCCGCTGACGCCCGAGGCAATCGATCCGGCGCGCCTGCTGTCCGGGCTGGACGAGATTTTACGGCGCACGCTGGGCAGCCGCATCGAACTGGAACTGGTGATCGCGGGCGGGTTGTGGACCCTGCAGGCCGACGCGCAGCAGCTGGAAAGCGCGGTGTTGAACCTGGCGATCAATGCCCGCGACGCGATGGAAGGGAACGCGCAGGCGGGCGTGGGCAAGCTGACGATCGAGGCTCGCAATGCCGACCTCGACGATGCCTACGCCGCCGTCAACGCCGAGGTCACGCGCGGGCAGTATGTGGTGATCGCCGTGACCGATACCGGCTGCGGCATGACGGCCGCGCAGGCCGCGCGGGCGATCGAGCCGTTCTACACCACCAAGCCCGAGGGCAAGGGAACCGGTCTCGGCCTGTCGATGGTGTACGGCTTTGCCAAGCAGTCGGGCGGCCATTTCAAGCTGTATAGCGAGCCGGGCTACGGCACGACCGCCCGCCTGTACATCCCGCGCACGATCGGCGAACCGGACATCCGTGCGGCCATCCAGGCCAGGGCGGCGCGCGCCCAGGGCGAGGTCGTGCTGGTGGTCGAGGACGAGCCCGGCGTGCGCGGCTCGGTCGTGCAAACGCTGCGCGGGCTGGGTTACGTCGTCCACGAGGCGGCCGACGCATCGGCCGCGATGCGGATGCTGGAGCACGGCCTGCGTCCCGATCTGATCTTCACCGATGCGATGATGCCCGGCCCGCTCGGTTCCCGGGAGATGGTGACGCGGGCGCGGGCCATGACGCCTGGCGTGGCGGTGGTGCTCACCTCTGGCTACACGGAGAATTCCATCGTGCACAACGGGCAGCTCGACCCCGGCGTGCAGTTGGTCAGCAAGCCGTGGCGGATCGACGAGCTGGCGGGCCGGTTGCGCAGCGCGTTGCACGAGGCGGCAATGATCCGGCGCGACGTGGCCGCGGAACCTGCCCGCCTGCGGGTGCTGCTGGTGGAGGACGAGACGCTGGTGCGGATGACCACGGCCGAGATGCTGGCCGACTTGGGACACGAGGTGCTCGAAGCCGCGACGGCCGAGGAAGCGCTGGACCAACTCGACGGCGCCGTGGATCTCGTGATCACCGACATCGGCCTACCCGGGACGGACGGCCTGACCCTGGCCCTCACCGCCCGGCAACGCGCGCCGGCGCTTCCGGTGATCGTGGCGACCGGCCAGTTGCCGCCTCGCGACACGAATGGCTTCGTATGGCTGGCCAAGCCCTACGATGACCAGACCTTGCAGGCCGCGCTGGCCGAAGCCACCGAAGCTCAGCCCAGCTAACCAAGGCGCAGCCCGGCTAGACGATCGCCGGAGCCGCCGCGTCCGGCTGAGCGCGGCGCGCTTGCCACAACGCCACGAAGTCGATCGGCTGCAGCAGCACCGGCGGGAAGCCGCCATCACGGGTCACGTCGGCCAGGATGTTGCGCGCATACGGGAACAGCAACCGCGGGCACTCGATCAGCAGGATCGGCTCGATGGAAGCGTCGGGGATGCCGGTCAGCGTGAAGATGCCGGCGTAGGACAGTTCGGCGATGAACACGGCGCGGCCGGCGCCGGCGCCGTTCTGGCCCTCGGCGGCAGGCGCCTCGGTCGCCTCCGCGCGCACCACCAGCACGACCTCGAACACGCTTTGGCCGTCCTGGATGCGGCGGGCCTGGACGTCGAGGTTGATCTGCACGTTGGGCTGGCTGCGCAGAGTCGAGAAGATTTCCGGGGCGCCCGGCACCTCGAACGAGAGATCCTTGACGAACTGGATGTTGACGACGAGCGGCGGGGTTTGCTGCCCGGCAGCGGGGTCCCCCTGCGGGGCGGGCGACGTCTCGGACATGGCGGTCTCCTGGTTGCTCCCGCCGGGACGGGTGTGATGACGGCGCGGGTAGCACGGGAAGGCTGCGGCTCGCCAGGGGTTAGGGGCGCCAGACTTAAGCGCGCCAGACTTAAGCGCGCCCAGACTTAAGGGCGCCAGACGATCTCTGCCGGGGCCGGGGCGGTCGGGTCGGCGCGAATCCATTCGCCATTGCCCACGCTGGTTCCGGTGAAGGCCAGGATGAACCCCCAATGGCTGATCACCAGCGTGTCCTGCCAATCGGGCCGCACAGCCATTTCGGTGCGGAAACGGGCGGCGCGGTCGATCACGTGCGCTTCCGGCTCGTGCCGGGTCGGCCACCAGACATCATCGATGGCCGAGAAATCGTGCCCGGGCCAGGCTTTTGCCAGGTCCTGCACGGGGCTGCCGATGTCGCACTTGAAGGCGTAGCGCTCCCGCACGGCGACGGTGACCAACACCGGCAACCCGAGCGCCCGCGCAACCGGCTCGGCCGTCTGCAGGGCGCGCGTGTAGGGCGATACGACGATGCGGGCGATCCGTTCCGCGGCCAGGCTCTGCGCCGCCTGCTCCGCCTGGGCGTGGCCGAGGGGGGTGAGTTTCGGGTCCTCGATGCCCGGGTCGCGCCGGGTGGCGCTGAAGTGCAGGTTGAACTCGCTTTGGCCATGACGAAGGAAGATCATGCGGCGGCTTAGCCCGCGAGGCCCCCAATCGCAACGCCGCGTTGCTTGCGAGGCTGCGGCACCCTAAATGAGACGAGGGACAGACGGAGTCCGCTGTGACCACGATGATCTCGGAAGCCCGCGATGCGTTCCTGTTCGCCATCGTTGCCAAGCTGTTCGTATATTGACGCCTGTTCGAACCACGGCGCCTCGATCCTCGATTGCACTTCGTAGCGCCAAAGGAGCTTCCCATGGGTAGCGGCGGATTTCCACTCGACCTCGTGCTGTTCGGCATGATCGCAGCCTTCCTGGTGCTTCGCCTCCGCAGCATCTTGGGCCGGCGCGACGGGCTCGAGCCGTCCCAGCCGACCGCACGGCCAGGCGCACGCGCCGCGGGTCCGATCATCGACGCGAAGGTCGAGCCGGCCACGCCCGCCACCCGTCCAGTGCCGGACCTCGCGAGCCCGGCGGGCCAGGCCCTGGCTAGAATGCGGCAGGTCGACCGTGATTTCGACCCGCAGCACTTCCTCGCCGGCGCCGAGGCTGCTTTCCGCCTCATCGTGACCGAGTTCGCCGCTGGCCATCGCGAGGCTCTGCGTCCGCTGCTGGCAGATGAAACCTACGCCGCGTTTGCGGGCGTCATCACCGCCCGCGAGGCCGCTGGCGAGGTGCAGACCACCGAAATCCGCAGCCTGCACGAGATCGCCATCCAGGACGTGTCGCTGCGCGGGACCATCGGCGACATCACGGTGTTGTTCGTGTCCGACCAGGTGAGCCAACTGGTGGACCGCGAGGGTAAATACGTGTCCGGCACCGACGCCGTGACCGAGTTGCGCGACCTTTGGACGTTTGAGCGCGACCTGTCCGGCAACGACCCGGCGTGGCGCCTCACGCAGGCGCGCTCTGCCTGAACTCATTGGCTGACGCGGGCTGAACTCATTGGCTGACGCGGGACGGCATTCGCTCCACTGCGGCGACTGCCTGGATGTCCTGAGCGCAATGCAGCCGGAATCGGTCGATGTCGTGGTGACGTCGCCGCCGTACAACTTGGGTATCGGCTACCGGCAGTACCACGACAGCCGGGCGGAAACGGACTACCTCGACTGGATGGTGGCGGTGGCTGGGGCGCTGCGCCGGGTCATGCGGCCAGGAGCGTCGTTCTTCCTCAACATCGCCGGATCGTCGACCCAGCCCTGGCTGCCGTTTGAACTGATCGTGCGCTTGCGGACGGTATTTGCGCTGCAGAACCACATCATCTGGGTGAAGTCGATCGCGATTGGGGACGACAGCGTGGGCCACTACAAGCCCGTTCCCGGCCCGCGCTTCCTGCACCGCAACCACGAGCACCTGTTCCACCTGACGCTGTCGGGCGACGTCCGGCTGGACCGGCTGGCCGTGGGCGTGCCGTTCAAGGACAAGTCCAACATCGCGCGGCGGGGCCACGCGCAGGATTTGCGCTGCCGGGGGGACACCTGGTTCGTGCCGTACGCCACGGTGCAGGACCGGGCGCAGAAATTTTACCATCCCGGCACTTTCCCGGTCGAACTGCCCCGCTGGTGCATCCGCCTGCACGGCCAGCCGGGCGCTGTCGTGCTGGACCCGTTCGCCGGCGCCGGCACGACCCTGCTGGCGGCGGAGGCGGAGGGGGCGATAGGGATCGGCATCGAGATCGACCCAGCCTACGTCGAAACCGCCCGCCTTCGCCTGGCGACCGCGGGCGTGACGGTCCGCATGGACGCGGCGCCGCCAGACGTCTAACCTTTTTCCATGCAGCCCCGCGTCGCCCTGTTCGTCACCTGCCTGGTCGATCTGCACCGCCCCACCGTCGGGTTTGCCGCCATTCGGCTGCTCGAAGCGGCGGGATGCCAAATAGAGGTGCCGCGGCGGCAGACCTGCTGCGGGCAGCCGGCGTATAATTCCGGGGACCGCGCGACGGCGCGCGACATCGCCCGGCAGATCATCGACGCGTTCGCCGGATACGACTACGTGGTCGCGCCGTCCGGTTCCTGCGCCGGCATGATCAAGCACCACCTGCCGCATCTGTTCGACGACGACCCGAACACGCGGGCGAAAGCCGACGAACTCGCCGCCCGAACGCACGAATTGATCGGCTTCCTAGCTGATGTCATGCCCTTGAAGGGCGTCGATGCGTCCTACGCCGGCCTCGTCACCTACCATGACAGCTGCTCCGGACTGCGTGAGATGGGGCTGAAGGAGCAACCGCGCCGGCTGCTGGAGTCGGTCGCCGGGCTGACCTTGACGGAGATGGCTGACCCGGAGGTGTGCTGCGGCTTCGGCGGCACGTTCTGCGTCAAATATCCGGACATCTCGACCCGCATGGTGTCCGACAAGGCGCGCGACGTCACGGCCACCGGCGCTGCCACGTTGCTGGCGGGCGATCTCGGCTGCCTGCTGAACATGGCCGGACGCTTGCACCGTGAGGGCAGCCCTGTCGCCGTGCGGCACGTCGCGGAGGTCCTGGCCGGTATGACGGACGACGTTCCGCCCATCGGCGCGCCACGAAGCTTTCGGAAGCCTTCCAACCAAACTGCCGGCACTGCTCCAGCAGCGCCGCCCTGACGCCGGCGGCCGGCACCGTCATCATCACGGGCGGCTCATCCGGTCTCGGCCGGTGCACCGCGGCCGTCTTCGCACAGCACGGCTGGCGCGTGGGATTGATCGCGCGCGGCGAGGCGGCGTTGGCCGCCGCCGCCGCCGCCCTGAGGGAGACGGGCGCACAAGCCGCCACCGCCGTCGCCGACGTGACGGCCAGCGCGGCCCTGCGCGATGCGGCTGCTGCCATCGTGACCGAGCTTGGGCCGCCCGATGTTTGGATCAACTGTGCGGGCAACGGCGTCTACGGCCGGTTCACCGCCGTGCCCGAGGCGGAATTCGACCGGGTCACCGCGGTGACCTATAGCGGCACGGTGAATGGCTGCCGCGTCGCCCTCGCGCTGATGGGACCGCGGCAGCGAGGCACGATCGTGAACGTGTGCTCCGCGATGGCTTTCCACGGATTGCCGCTGATGAGCTCCTATGCCGGGGCAAAGGCTGCCGTGCGCGGGTTCGCCCAGGCCCTGCAGGCGGAGCTTCGGATGGAACGCAGCCGCATTCGTGTCTGCACGGTGTTCCCGCCAGCCGTGAACACGCCGTTCTTCTCGCACGCCGTATCCCACATGGGCTGGCCGGCGCGGCCGGCGCCCCCCGTCTACCAGCCGGAGGTGGTGGCCGTGGCCATTCACCTGGCCGCGATCCGCGGCCGGCCGGAGGCGGTGGTGAGCGGGACAGCTGTGGTGTTCTCGCTTGCCACCCGCGTTTCGCCGCGGCTGATCGCGTTCATGATAACCCGGTTGGGTTTCGACGGTCAGCTGACCTCGGACCCAGACGCCGCCCGGCTGGAGCGGCCGACCCTGTTTGCCCCATCGGCCGAAGCCTCCCCGGTCCATGGGCCGTTCGGCCGCCATGCGAGGCGGCGCAGCTTGCAGGTCTGGCTCAGCCGCCACCAACGGAGATGCATGTGCGTGGGCGTGCTGGCCGGTGTTGCCACCGCTTGGGTCATGGGCCGGCTAGCGCTTCCGTAGCGGCCCAGACCCGCTCGACCAACGCCACGTCGAGCGCCCGGCTGTTGGGCCGCACCGCTTTCCGCTGTTTCACGTACACGCCCGTGGTCGTCGCGAATACCGGCGACAGCGCCACGTGCAGCGGCGTATCGGCGCCCTGCTCCTCCGTCAGCAGGAAGGGCGCCATGCCGCGCCAAGCCAACCCGATCACGCCGGGCGCCCGCACCAGCCCAGTCGCCACCGCGCCGGGGTGCACGACGTTGGCCACGACGCCGGTGCCTTCCAGACGCCGCGCCCAGCCGAAGGTCGCCATCATCAGCGCCAGCTTGGACTGGCTGTAGGAACGGACCATTCCCCAGCGGCGCTTGCCTTCCAAATCCGCCGGGTCGATCCGCGCTCGGTCGGACGTCGAGGAGCCGATGTTGACGACCCGCGCGGGACCGTCCAAAGCGGCGGCGCGCAAGGCCGGCAGCAGCGTGCGCGTCAAGACGAAGGGAGCAAGATGGTTGACGGCGATCACCCGCTCGTGCCTCTCGGCGGTCTCCTCCCGCCGGGCGCAGAACACGCCGGCATTGTTCACCAGCACATCGATCGCCGGGTGACGCGCTTCGATCTGACGGCCCGCCTGTCGGGTGGCCGCCAACGAGGAAAGATCGGCGATCACCAATTCGAGCGGAGCCGAGGGCGCCCGCGCGCCGATCCACGCCAACGCGTCATTGCCGCGGGAGCGGTCGCGGCCCACCACGACCACGGCATGCCCGGCGCGTGCCAGGCCGAGCGCGATCCAGCGGCCGATCCCGCCGGTGGCGCCGGTCACGACGCTGACGGGCGAACGAGGTGTTTCCGAGGGCATCGACGCCGAACCTAGCACGAGCGGAGGAAATCAGCAGGCGTTTGCAGCCACGACGGCTGCCAAGCGCTCCTGCAAGCGGGCGCGCAACCCGAGGCGCACCGACTCGGCGCTGAGACAGGGCTTGCTGGCGGCGAGCCGGGTCAGCATCCGGCTGGTTCGCGCGGGGCTGAAGCCGAGAAAAGGGTGCGTCCAGCTGGATCGCCTGACTGCCTGCTTGGCGAGGTTGGCCAGCGTCGGCGTGGTTTTGAGTCCGGCGAGCCCGACGCGCTCCTCGAAATCCCGCAGCGCCGTGTCCACGTCCACGATGAACGTTTCGCCATATCGTCCGCCACCCCGGCCAAAGGCGAGAACCTGGCAGGGGCTCGGCGGCGGGATGGGCGTCAGGTCGAACTCGAGGCCGAGCGACATCGCCCAATCGACCCATTTGGTGCTGCCGAAGTTCTTCGACGTGGCGAAGGCGATCCAGGGAACGCCGTAAGTGTCGGCGATGATGGCGCCGTGCATGGCCTCCGCCAGCACCAGGTCCGCCCGGGCGATGCGCTCGACCACAAGGCGCGGGTCGGCGCGGGGATCGATCAATTCGAACCCGGTTTCGGCGGCGACGGCGGGCCAGCCCGGATGGTCCAAAGTCTGCCAGTGCGGGACGATGACGGTGCCGCCGCCGCCGGCCCCCATCGCCGGAAACCCGTGCACCAACGGTGTGAGGACCGCGCCATCGGTGATTGCAAGGTCGGCCGAAACTCCAAGCAGGCGCGCCGAGATCGGGCCGCGAACGCACCAGTAACGCACCGCCTGGTCGCGCCACCGGTCGAGCCGGTTGTTGCCGATCCCGCTGCCGAACACGTGCAGGGTGCGGATGCCTGGCACGGGCATGCCGATTACCGTGCCGATGCCGAGGAAGCCATCCTCGCTGTTTCCGTCGAACAGGTCAGGCGCTAGGGCGGGCCAGAGACAGGCATTCAGGTCATCGCCGAAATTGGGCGTCCGGCCGTGGTAGGAAATGAGCTGCATCGGGGATCCTCGGTGGCGTTTATCCTGCAGCGGGGCAGCCTACGATATGGTCGCCGGCCCGTAGCGCGAGGGCGATGATCGTGAGCCCGGTGTTCACGGCGCCCGCTGAGGGCAGGATGGACGCATCGACCACGAACAGCCCCTGGATGCCATGAACCTGGCAGTTCGGATCGGCAACCGAAGTCGCCGGGTCGTCGCCGAAGCGGGCGGTGCCGACCTCGTGCCACTGATATGGTGGGCGTTGCCGCGCCAGCGCCCGGTAGCCCGCGCGGCGGAAGGCGCCGAGCGCCAGGGTGCGGAGCCGGGCAAAGGTTTTAGGGTTGGCAATGGCGTCGACGCGCGTGGAGGTGCCGTCGTCCTTGAAGATGATCCCGGTATCGCGGCTGGGCAGCGCTTCGGTCATGTAGAAGCAGGTGATGGCGTGGTGGCCGACGAAATGGGCGATCGGCCGGATGGCGCGGGACGCACCCTCCCAGAACGGCGTCTGGCCGCCGGTCTGGATAACGCCCACCGGATACGGCCAATCCGGCGCGCCGTCGTAGTAGTCGTTGATGGCAAAGCTTTTGGTATGCGTCGGCGGCAGGCTCCGCCAGCTCACGAACGGAAAGATCATGCCGACGGAGTGGGCGCCGAGGTATCGCCCAAGCGCGCCGCCGGCGTTGCCCAGGCCCTCCGAATGGCGGCCGGTGCGGGATTTCCGCAGCAGCATCGCCGAGCCCGGCAACCCGGCGCAGACCGCGACGGTGTCGGACTGCACGCGATGCTCGACGCCGTCCCGCCGCAGCACGACGCCCGTGGCCCGTGCGCCGTCACTGTCGGTGACGACCTGGAGGCAGTCGGTCAGGGTGGCCAGCTGGACGTTGCCGGTGGCCAGCGCCGGGCGGAGGGCGGCGGTTTCCGCGTCCATCTTGGCGTCGAGCTGGCAGTAATGCGCGTCGCACGTGGCACACAGGACGCAGGGACCGCCGGGCCGGTAGTCGATGCCGCGGGGGATGGCCGAGACGCCGGCGCCGGACTGCGCCAGGCGTTGCGCCAGCTTGGCGACGATCGGCTCGCGGGGGATCGGCGGATAAGGGAAGGACGTTGTGCGGGGCGGCTCGCTGGCGTCGCCCTCGGGTGCGCCGTGAACCCGGAACAGCGCCTCGGCCTGCGCGTAGTACGGCTGCAGCGTGGCGTAGGCGATTGGCCAGGCGGGCGACGTGCCGCTTTCGTGCTCGACGGCGCAGAAATCGCTTTCGCGCAGCCGATACAGGGCCGAGCCGTAGAACTTGGTTTGGCCGCCGACGTAGGACAGCGGCGCGTCACGGTCTGGCGCCATGTGATACAGAAAGCGGCCGACCGGCGCCGAGGCGTCCTGGCGCTGGGGTTTGAGGAAATCCCCTCGCTCGATCACCAGGACCTTGCACCCGGCCTGCCCGAGACGCAAGGCGAGCGTGGCGCCGCCGAGGCCGCTCCCGATGATGACGGCGTCGTAGCGCGGCTTGATCTCGGCGGTGTTCGTTTCGGGCAAAGTTGTTTTTGAGCGACTCGGGTTGAAGCGGATGTAGGCCGATCGATGGAACTATGGCCATCGTGACTTAAACCAAGGAGCGTTGTTAGTCCCGTTAAAACCTTGGCATTCCCATGACGAATACGAAGCTGACAAGACTATCGTAAGTGCGTTTTGGGACACTGAAAGGCGTCTAGACCTTATCGTTTCGGCCCGAAGCGGTTGATCAGGCGGGTCAGTTCGGGACGTGCCCGTTCAATCGGGTTCAGCAGGCATCCGCGATCGCCCCGGGCCGCTTGCGGTGCATCTTGCGCGGCAGGCGAATGGGCTGAATGATCCACCCCGGCACATGGAGCACCCGATCATGCCGAAGGATTCTGGACACGGCCTCCGCCCAAGCGGACGCAATCGAGGTCGCGGGCGCATCATGCGGCGACGTCCCGGCATCACCCGCCCTCGTGGAGCGCACGCGGGCGATCAAGCGTGCCTGCTTCCGCTACGCCGTCCCTTTGCGTGCGGCGGCGCTGCAATTTCCGCTGTTATCCCATCCCCGACGGGCTCTGGCTGGAACTGCGGCAAGCTGGGCTGATCCATTGATCGACGCGCATGTGCATTACTGGCGCGTCGATCGTGGCGACTACGACCGGCTGACGCCGGACCAGCCGCTCTGCCGCGACTACCTGCCGGCGGACGCCGCGCCATTGTTCGAGGCCGCCGGGATCGAGGGCATCGTGCTGGTGCAGGCCGCCGCCACCGAGGCAGAGACGCGGTTCATGCTGTCCCTGGGCGACGCCGACCCGCGCGTGCGCGGCGTGGTCGGCTGGATCGACATGATGGCGCCCGACGCCCCCGACCACCTGGCGGACTTGGCGCGGAACCCGCTGCTGCGCGGCATCCGGCCGATGTGGCAGGACATCGGCGACGACGCGTGGCTGCTGCGGCCGGAGCAGGACGCCGCCTACCGCGCCGTGGTCGAGCTGGGCTTGGCATTCGATGCGTTGGCGCGGGTCCGTCACCTCGCCCACCTGCCGCGCCTGATCGAGCGCCACCCGGACCTGCCGATCGTCATCGACCACGCCGCCAAGCCCGGGATCGCCGCGGGCCGGCACGCGGAGTGGCGGGCCGGCATGGAGGCGCTGGCGTCGTTCCCGCACGTGCGCTGCAAATTCTCCGGCCTGGTGACCGAGGCGGCACCCGGCGGGCCGCTCGATGCCATCCGGCCCTATGCCGACACGCTGCTGGAACTGTTCGGGCCGCAGCGTCTGATCTTCGGCAGCGACTGGCCGGTGCTGACGACCCGGCAGGACTATGCGACATGGTGGGACTGGTCGCACCGCCTCCTGGCGCAGCTGTCGCCGGCTGACCGCGACGCGGTGTTCGGGCGGAACGCGGTGGCGTTCTACGGCCTGCGCGGGGCCGGCGCGGCGACCGGCTCTACACTGGCATGATCGGCTTTGCCCTGCTCGGCTGCGGCCGCATCGGCCAGATGCACGCCCGCAACATCGCCGCCCATGCCGGGGCCGAGCTGGTCGCATGCTACGACGTGGCCGGGCCGGCCGCCGCTGCGGTCGCGGCCGAACTCGGCGTCGCGCAGGCGCACTCCATCGACGCGGCGCTGGCGGACCCGCGCGTCCAGGCGGTGTTCATCGCGTCCAGCACGCAGACCCACGTGGAGCTGATCGCCCGCAGCGTGCAAGCCGGCAAGGCGGTGCTGTGCGAGAAGCCGGTCGACCTGGACATCGCCCGCGTCGACGCGTGCTGGCGCGCGATCGCGGCGCTGCGCCCGGTGGTGATGATCGGGTTCAACCGCCGGTTCGATCCGTCGTTCCGGGCGCTGCGCGACCGCGTCGCCGCAGGCGAGATCGGCCGTGTCGAGCAAGTCGTGATCACCAGCCGCGACCCGGCGCCGCCGCCGGGTCGCTACGTCGCGGGCTCTGGCGGGCTGTTCCGCGACATGACGATCCATGATTTCGACATGGCGCGCTACCTCGCGGGCGACATCGTCGAGGTGCAGGCGATGGGAGCAAACCTGATTGACCCCGGCATCGCAGCGCAGGGCGACATCGACGCGGCGATGCTGGTCATGCGCGCCGCATCGGGCGCGCTGGTGCACATCAACAACAGCCGGCGCTGCGCCTACGGCTACGACCAGCGCATCGAGGTGTTCGGCGAGGCTGGAATGCTGCAGGCGCACAACCGCCACCACACGACGGTCGAAGCCTGGAGCCGCGAGCGCACGCGGGCGATGGACCCGGTGCAGGACTTCTTCATCACCCGCTATGCCGACGCGTACCGGGCGGAGCTGGATCATTTCATCCGCTGCATCGAGGCCGGGGCTGCGCCGCTGCCCGGCTTCGCCGACGGGCGCGAGGCGTTGCGGCTCGCGGACGCAGCACTGGAGAGCATGGCGTCCGGACGGGTGGCGCGTATCGGCTGAAAGAGAAACTCATGGCGACGATCCGGCTGACGGCGGCGCAGGCGATCGTGCGGTTCCTGGTGGCGCAACGCACGCTGCTCGATGGGCAGGACGCGCCGCTGTTCGCCGGATGCTGGGCCATCTTCGGCCACGGCAACGTCGCCGGCATGGGCGATGCGCTGTTCCATGCCCGCGATGCGCTGCCGACGCTGCGGGCGCATAACGAGCAAGCCATGGCGCTGGCGGCCGTCGCGTTCGCCAAGGCGCGCAACCGCCGGCAGATGATGGCGTGCACCAGTTCGATCGGTCCGGGCGCCATGAACATGCTGACGGCGGCCGGCGTCGCCCACGTCAACCGGCTGCCGGTGCTGCTCCTGCCCGGCGACGTGTTCGCGAGCCGCCGTCCGGACCCGGTGTTGCAGCAGGTCGAGGATTGGGAGGATGGCACGACCAGCGCCAACGACTGCTTCCGGCCGGTGTCGCGCTACTGGGACCGGATCACCCGGCCGGAGCAGCTCCTGACCGCCCTGCCCCGCGCGATTGCGGTGCTGACCGATCCCGCCCAATGCGGCCCGGTCACGCTCAGCCTGTGCCAGGACGTCCAGGCGGAGGCCCATCACTTTCCCGCGGCGCTGTTCGAGGCGCGTACGCACCGCGTCCGCCGTCCCGGGCCGGACGCGGAGGAGTTGGCGCACGCCGTCCAGGCGCTGCGCCGTGCCGAGCGGCCGCTGATCGTCGCCGGCGGCGGCGTGCTGTATGCGGAAGCGGCGGCCACGCTGCAGGAGTTCGCGGTGCGGCACGCCATCCCGGTGGCGGAAACCCAGGCCGGCAAGGGCGCGCTGCCCTGGGACCACCCGTGCGCGGCCGGCGCGATCGGCGTCACCGGCAGCTCGGCCGCGAACGTCCTGGCGCGCGAGGCGGATCTGGTCCTGGCGGTCGGCACCCGGCTGCAGGATTTTACGACGGGCTCGCGCGGGCTGCTGCCGGGCGGGTCGCGGCTGATCCAGCTCAACATCCAGCCGTTCGACGCCGGGAAGCACGACGCCACTCCGCTGGTCGGCGACGCCCGGGCGACGCTCGAAGCCCTGACGGCGGCGCTCGGCGACCACGCGAGCCCGCCGGCGTGGCAGGCGCGGGCGGCGGCGCTGACGGCGGAGTGGACCGAAGCGGTCGACGCCGCGACGACGCCGGGCAACGCGGCGTTGCCGAGCGACGCGCAGGTGCTCGGCGTCGTGAACCGCGCGGCGCAGCCCGGCGACGTCGTAGTCTGCGCAGCCGGCGGCCTGCCGGGCGAACTGCACAAGCTCTGGCGCACTCCGGCGCCCGGCGGCTACCACCTCGAATACGGGTTCTCCTGCATGGGCTACGAGATCGCCGGCGGGCTGGGCGTGAAGCTGGCGCATTCCACGCAGGAGGTGTTCGTCATGGTCGGCGACGGCAGCTACCTGATGATGAACTCCGAGCTGCAGACCTCGGTCATGCTGGGCCACAAGCTGGTCGTGACCGTGCTCGACAACGGCGGCTATGGCTGCATCGACCGGCTTCAGCGCGCGTGCGGCGGCGCGTCGTTCAACAACTTGCTGGCGGATGTCGACGCGCGGGCGAACGAGGCATGGGTCGATTTCGCGGCCCATGCACGGAGCCTCGGCGCGCGGGCGGAGCGGGTGGCGAGCCTGGCGGAGTTGGACGCCGCGCTGGCACGCGCACGCGCCTCCGACCGGACCTACGTCATCGTCATCGAGACCGATCCGCTCGCCACCACGCAGGCCGGCGGCGCGTGGTGGGACGTCGCGGTGCCGGAGGTGTCGGAGCGAGCCCAGGTGCAGGACGCGTATGCCGCCTACGCCGAGGCCCGGCGAACCCAGGGAAGCGCCGCGTGACCGTCCGCATCGGCACCAACCCGATCGCCTGGAGCAACGACGACCTCCCGGAGCTGGGCGGCGACACCCCGCTCGAAACCTGCCTGGCCGAAGCGCGCGAGGCCGGGTTCACCGGTATCGAGCTGGGCCGCAAGTTCCCGTCCGACCCCGCGGCGCTGCGGGCCGTGCTGGGGCGGCACGAGCTGAGCCTGGTGTCGGGCTGGTACGGCGCAGCGTTGCGCCACCGCAGCGTCGCGGCGGAGATCGAGGCCATGCAGCCGCATCTCGACCTGCTGCACGCCTGCGGCTGCGGCGTGATGGTGTTCGCCGAAACGTCGGACACGGTGCAGGGGCGGCGCGGCGTGCCGGTCGCCGACCGCCCGGTGATGCCAGCCGGCGAGTGGCCGGCGTTCGCGGAACGGCTGGGCCGGCTCGGCGATTGGATGGCCGGCCAGGGCGTGCGTATGGCGTTCCACCCCCACATGGGCACCGTGGTCGAGACCGCCGCCGAGATCGACCGCCTGTTGTCCGGCACGCCCGACAGCGTCGGGTGGTTACTGGATACCGGGCACCTCGCCTTCGCGGGCGAGGATCCGGCGGCGGTCGCGCGACGCTGGGCGCACCGCGTCAACCACGTGCACGCCAAGGACATCCGTCCGGATGTGCTGGCCCGGGCGCTGCGGGAGCGTTGGAGCTTCCTCGATGCGGTGGTGGCGGGGGTCTACACGGCGCCGGGCGACGGCTGTTTGGACTTCACCGCGGCGCTGCGCCCGGTCGCCGAGGCCGGCTACGCCGGGTGGCTGATCGTCGAAGCGGAGCAGGATCCGGCCAAGGCGCATCCGCTGACCTACGCCAAGGCGGGCTACGCGCATCTCCGGACGGCCGCGGGCGCCGCCGGGTTTTCGACGGCATGAGTGTTGATCTCGTCCGGGAGGCCGGGCATCCTGCCGGGAAAGCGACAATAAAAGGGAAACCATCCATGAAAAAGCTGCTTCTCGCCGGCCTCGCCGTCACCCTCGCGGCGTTCGGCTCGGTCCCGGCGCAGGCGCAGGAGCCGACCATCCCCATCATCGTCAAGGACACGACCAGCTTCTACTGGCAGATCGTCCTGGCCGGCGCCCACAAGGCCGGACAGGACCTGCACGTGAAGGTGCCGGAGCTTGGCGCGCAGAGCGAGAGCGACATTAGCGGCCAGATCTCGATCCTGGAGAACGCCGTCGCTGGAAAGCCAGCCGCCGTCGTCATTTCACCGACCCAGTTCGCTGCCCTGGGCAAGCCGATCGACGCGGCCGCCAAGTCGGTCAAGATCATCGGCATCGACAGCGCCGCCGATAGCCAGGCGTTCACCTCGTTCCTGACCACCGACAACGTGCAGGGCGGCCGGGCGGCGGCCGAGGCGCTGGCGCAAGGCATCGCGAGCAAGAACGGCGGCAAGATCGTCGGGGACGTGGCGCTGATCACCTCCCTGCCCGGCGTCGGCTCGCTGGACCAGCGCGCGAAGGGCTTCAAGGAGCAGCTGGCGAAGTATCCCGGCTTGAAGCTGGTCGCCGACAAGGTCGCCGACGGCCAGGCGACCACCGGGCTGAACATCATGACGGACCTGATCACCGCCAACGCGGACTTGAAGGGCGTGTTCACCTCGAACCTGATCATGGCGCAAGGCGCCGGCCAGGCGGTCGGCGAGAACAAGCTGCAAAACAAGATCGCGCTGATCGGCTTCGACAATGACGATAAGCTGGTGAAGTTCCTCGGCGACGGCGTGATCTACGCGCTGATCGTGCAGGACCCCTATCGCATGGGCTACGACGGCATCAAAACCGCGCTGGCGGCCAGCAAAGGGGATAAAGTGCCGGCGTTCGTCGATACCGGAGTGAGCACGATCACCAAGGAGAACATGGCCACCGCGCGCAGCCAGGAGCTACTGAACCCCAAGGTGAAGTGAGCATGGCGACGCCGCCGGACAAATAGACGCCATGCCGCCGCTGCTGGAACTCCGCCGCCTCGATAAACGGTTCACCGGCACGCATGCCCTGCGGCACGTGGACCTCGCCTTCGAGGCGGGCGAAATCCACGCCATCGTCGGCGAGAATGGGGCCGGCAAGTCGACCCTCATTAAATTGCTCACCGGCGTGCACCTCAAATCCGGCGGCGAGATCATCTGGGAGGGCTGCCCGGTGGTGTTCTCCGGCCCCCAAGGCGCCATCGCGCTCGGCATCAACGCGGTGCACCAGGAGGTGGTGCTGTGCCGGCACCTGACGGTCGCGGCCAACCTGTTCCTGGGCAACGAGCACACCAGCTGGGGCGTGCTGCACAAGGCTCGTATGGAACGCGAGGCGCAGCGCGTGCTGGACGACCTCGGCTTCGCCATCCCGGCCGATGTCGTGCTGTCCACGCTGACCATCGGCCAGCAGCAGCTCGTCGCGACCGCCCGGGCAGCGTTGCGCGGCACGCGGTTCCTGATCTTCGACGAGCCCACCGCCTACTTGACCCGGCAGGAGGCGGCGCAACTCTTTGCCCTGATCCGCCGGCTGCGCGCGGACGGCGTGACGCTGGTCTACATCAGCCACCGCCTGGAGGAGGTGTTCGAGCTGGCCGACCGGGTCTCGATCCTGCGCGACGGCGCGCTGATCAGCACCGAACGCGTGTCCGACACAAACGAACCGCGGCTGATCCGCGGCATGATCGCCCGTTCGATCGAGCAGATCTACCACAAGGACGCGGTGCCGCCCGGCTCGGAGCTGGTCGCGACGCAGGGCCTGTCCGGGCAGGGCTTCGAGGACATCTCGATCGACGTGCGGCGGGGCGAGATCGTCGGGCTGTATGGCCTGATCGGCGCAGGCCGCAGCGAGTTCGTCCAGGCGCTGTTCGGCCGCTACCCGCACAGCACTGGCAGCGTGCGTTGGGAGGGCCGGCCGGTCGAGATCGGCTCGCCGCAGCAGGCCATCGCCCTCGGCATGGCGCTGGTGCCCGAAAGCCGGCGGGACCAAGGGCTGTGCCTGAACCTCGGCGTCTCGACCAACCTGAACCTCGCCATCTTCGATCGGCTGACCCGGGCGCTGACGATCGACGGCCGGGCGGAAGCGCGGGCGGCCGACGCGCAGATCGGCGGCCTGCGCATCATGACGGCCAGCCACGCCACGCTCGCGCAGTCGCTGTCGGGCGGCAACCAGCAGAAGATCGTGGTCGGCAAGTGGCTGGCGCACGGCGCACAGCTGTTCATCTTCGACGAGCCGACGGCGGGCGTGGATGTCGGCACCAAGGTCGAGATCTACCGCCTGTTCGGCGCCCTGCTGCAACAGGGCGCCGGGATCATCCTGATCTCATCCTACCTGCCGGAAGTGTATGAGCTGGCCGACCGGCTGCACGTGTTCCGCCGCGGCTGCAAGGTCGCGAGCTACGGCCACCGCGAGGCGGAGGTGGAGACCATCCTGACCCAAGCCATCGGCGCCTGAACGGGGCCCGCCTGAACGGGCCTGCCTGAACGGAAAGAACATCCTTTGAGCGACATCACGGCCGACCAAGCCCGCCTCGACGCTGCCCGCCGGTCGCAGTCGCGCCTGAACCTGCTGCTCAGCCTGACCCTGCTCGGGCTGCTGGTGCTGCTATGGGCGGTGCTCGCGGTCAGCACGCGCACGTTCCTGACCGAGATCAACGTCACCAACCTGATGCGGCAGGCCTACCTGGTGGCTATCCTGGCGGTCGGGCAGACCTTCGTCATCATCACCGCCGGCATCGACCTGTCGGTCGGCGCCGTCATCGGCTTCTGCAGCGTCATCCTGGCGCTGCTGCTGAAGGCGCAGGTGGCGATCCCGGTGGCGATCCTGCTCACCTTGGCGATGGGGGCGGCGATCGGCGCGTTCCACGGCTTCGGCATCGTGCAGCTCGGGCTGCCGCCGTTCATCATGACCTTGGCAACGCTGACCGCGCTGCGCGGCGCAGGCTTCCTGATCACCAACGGCAACACGATCTCCGGCCTGCCGGACGCGTTCACCGCTTTCGCGCCGTCGAGTTTCCTCGGCATTCCCAGCCTGTTCTGGATGGTCATCGTGGTCGCGGCGCCGTCGTACGTCTTCCTGCACCACAGCCGGTGGGGCCGCTACCTGTTCGCAATCGGCAGCAACCCCGAGGCGGCGCGCCTTTCCGGCATCGACGTGCCGCGCATGATCTATGTCGCCTACATCCTGTCGGCGTTCCTGGCGGCGGTCGCGGCGGTGCTGGCCACCTCGCGCCTGTCGATCGGGACCCAAAACACCGGGCAGGGCCTCGAATTGCAGGCCATCGCCGCGACGGTGATCGGCGGCACCAGCCTGTTCGGCGCGGTGGGCAGCATCTACGGGCCGCTGCTCGGCAGCTTCCTGCTGACCACCATCTCGAACGGGGCCAACCTGCTGAACGTCAACCCGTTCTGGCAGCTGATCATCACCGGCGCGCTGATTATCCTGATCGTGTATTTCGACCAGTTGCGGCGTCGTCGCCGCTAAGCTGTGGCCAGGGACCGGTGCGCTGACCTTGGCGTCTGGGACCGCCACGCGGGGCCGGAGGTTGTCCTCAACCCATCTGGCGGACGACCGTATAGAGCAGGTACGCGAACAAGGTTCCTCCAAGGCCCAAGATCAGCAACACAAGGGTAAGGTCCAGGCCCATGCCTCTGGCGGGTCGGACCTGATCGGCATTGATGTCTTCCGTGATTTGGCGAAATCGCAGCGTTGCGATGATGATCATGCTGCCACCCAGCATGATGAGGAGAAGTCCGGCAACGTCGCCGATCAATTGGTTGGTGACGGAGGGCGGCCGCCCCGCAAGCGAACGCGCAGCGACTTCCAGGAACAAGTCGAATTTCTCGATCAAAAAGCCGAATGCCATGACCGCTATCGCCGTCCGTATCCACGCCAGGAACGTGCGCTCATTCGCGGCGTGGTCGCTGTAGCGGTTGATCACTGATTTCCCTCCTGGAACTCTCTGCTTGCCAAACCGCCGTTTGAACCCCACCCAGCGGTTGCGCCGCGACCTTACACCTCCCAGCATTCCTGCGTGCCGGCGGGCAGCGTCACCTCGCCTGCCAGTGGGCCCTGGCTAAGCCGGCAAGTTTCGGCCAAGGTTTCCCGTCTAACATCTGGAAGGCGTCCGATGACGGAAACATTCTTGCGGCGCAACTTGCTGTTAACGCCCCTGCTCGCCGCGGCAACCACTTCCTTAGCCGCTCAACCAGCTACGGCGGCGGGCGCCGACCCGGCCATGACGCAGGTGGTGCAAGCGGATGCGATCCCTTGGAAGCAGCTTTATAATTTCCCGGAAGGCACTGCCGAGCAAGCGCCCATGCACAGCGCAGTGGCCGAACCTGGACAGTATTTCGTACTGATCCGCTGGCATCCGTGCTACATGAGCGCCCCACATTTTTATGAAACCGATCGGCTTTGTATTGTGCTGTCCGGCACTTGGTGGGTCGCGAGCGGTGAGGACTTTGCACCCGAGAGCACGGTGCCGGTCACGGCCGGCGGCTTCGTCCGCCGGGTCGCGCGAACGCCACACTACGATGGAGTGAGGAGCGATGCGAAGGAACCGGCGATCATCGCTATCTCTGGGATCGGGCCAATCCATTATCACTTGACCGATCCAAACCAACCGGGGTGGCGTAAAGTCTGACATCGGCCTTACGATCCCAGCAGGTGCCATGTTGTGTGCGGCGCTTCAATCAACACCAATGCTCGGCGTATCTGGCGCGAGCAGCAACATAGGTCGAACTTGGCCAAGCTGGCCTTGCTGGACGAAACCTGGACCAAGACCGAAGTCGCCAACGGCGTAATTTCGCGGCTGGTTGGAGCAAGTTGCTGTTACAAATCTTTACAATTCCAGGAGTGGATGCAAACGACACTGAAATGATGGAGGGCTTGGCGACTGGAGTACAGGGCTTAAATCCCTGGCATAGTTGTTCAAGCAAGGTGTCAGTCCCATGCCCTATCGCCTTCCACGCCTGCGCCGTTTTCTCCTGGCAGCGTTCGCGGCATCGACGCTCCTGGCCTTTCCGTTGACCGCCGCGCAAGCGCGCGTGTTTGTCGGTGTCGGATTTGGCTATCCCTTTTTCGTCCCCTTCTACCCTGCTTACAGCCCCGCGTTCATATACGCTTCTCCACCCGTTATCTATGCTTCACCACCGTCTGTAGTGTACGCCCTGCCGAAAGCCTACAATGCGGCCTCTTCGGGACGTTGCTTTGCCGGTGCTTATGTCTGCCCGTTGGATCGGCCTGGACCGATTGGCGGACCTTGCTCCTGCCCCACCAATACAACGCGCGCCGCCGGTCGCATTGGCTGATCGTGAGCGTGAAATGCTATGTCAGCAGCCCTACGTGATGCCTGCCTGAGGCAAGATGGAAGGCCAGGGCTCTGCCCTGGACCCGCTGGGGCCTGAGGCCCCAGACCCGCATTGGTTTGCCCAAGTGGATCGCAAACAAATGGGTTTCTAACGGCATCATGCCTTTGGTAGAGCCTAACCTTTCACACTAACTTCTCTGGCCTTCGGCGGTCGCACCAGGGGCGACCCGATAGCGTCCCTCCCCCATCCGTTTCGATGTGACGCCGCAAGTCGTACGCGCTCTGCGAGTTGTCGAAGAATGAACAGCCACCCTTCGTGTTGGCGTGCCACACATCGACGATGGCGCCCGGCACCGGCTTGCCTTCCGTATTGCGCACTGGACTGACGGTCTGGTCAACGATCTATTGAGGTCAGACCCTCTCCTGGTTGGTGGATTGGACCGCGTTGCGTGGTGTCTTGTACGTCGGCGCTTCGGTGCCGCCCGGCGTTCATGCTGTCCTTGGCAGCCGCACCACGCACACGGTTGATGCCAAGCGTCGCAGTTGGAATGAGGCCGTTCAGGCAAAGCTCACATTTTTGTGATTAGTTTATCAAATGAGTAAGCACGCAAAGGTCTCTGACTTGGTTATCATGCGCTCAGAGAGGTTCCGTCAGGAGCGTGCAATGAACAATCCCACCACTCCCTCCCCGTTCGATCGCGGCAAACTAACGGCATTCAGCGGAGGGCGAAAAGCGGCAAATCCCTATAAGCAGGGCACGTATAGCTACGAGCAATGGTTTCAGGGCTATGATTTCATCATCGTTGCGGATGAGTTTGCAGAGATTTTCGATTTCGCCTGACCGGCTCAGCGTGGTCGGATAACCAGGAGCCTCGGACACGGCGACGAGCCGGGGCTCCGCATCGCACCCGATCAGCGGGTTCGCCAGCACGCGCATGATTCACGGCACCGCATGTCGATCAGGCCCAGCTTGCGTGAGAGCTGCTGGCGATGTCGGATTGGCGCTGCCCGGCGCGACGCGCTCGCTCACCGCGACCGTTACGACTGGCAACCCTTCCATTTTCGAGATCGGACCTGAGCCAGGAGGTGTGCGGTACCGTCCTCCAATGCAGCTCCGCCATGATGGCGGGTCATACATGATACCAGGCTACACTTAGCCTCGACCGGGTAACGAGCGCGCAGGAACGTCGCGCGGCAACCGATCGGCATGCTCGAATTTCCAAAATCCCCTAACTGGAAGCCCGATGTTGACGCAGCCGTTTAGCAAAACGTACCGTCACGCATGGACGCACTTCAAAGTCGCATTGCAATCGTTGGAAGCGGAATTGGCGGCTTGTCAATTGGCCGAAGTCCGCGCGGCGGTCGCGCTAGCGGCGAATTCGACCCGCGAACTGCAACGGCTTGGCGTCTTCGACGAGATCGACGCCGTGTCCACCAAACCCAGCGAGCTCAGCAAGCGTCTCCGCCTGTCCCGAACGTTTTGGGTGGACCCACTCATTCGATGCCCTGCAATCGGTGGCCCGGCTCGCTATGGTCGGCAGCTAGGCCATGGGCGGCCGCAGCTTCGCCGGCCTCGTCTCGGTTCCGGCCCGCGTCGCCCTGGTGAACCCGGTCCGGATTGCTCGTGACCGCCGCCTGCAAGACGATTTCGGCATCGACTCGCTAGCTATGGTGGACCTTGCTTGTAAGGTCGAGGACGCGTTTGCGGTAACAATCCCGGATGAGGATGCATGTCGGACGCCCTGAGCACGCCTCGATCGGAAACCATGCCCGCTGCCGACGCGATCTCGCCCCAGCGCGTGTTCTGGGCGACCTGGTTCGGCTGGATGCTCGATGGCTTCGACTCCTCCATGTACAGCTACATCCTGGTCGCCGCGCTGACCGATCTGCTGCCGTCCAGCGGCCTCGATGCCAGCCGCGCCAACATCGGCTTCTACGGCGGATTGCTGTTCTCGATCTTCATGCTGGGATGGGCCTGCTCGATGGTATGGGGCTGGGCGGCGGACCGGGTTGGGCGAGTGCGGGTGATGTGCTGGACCATCCTGGTCTATTCGGTGTTCACCGGCCTGTGCGGGTTGTCCACGGGGCTGGTGATGTTTGCCGTGTTCCGCTTCGTCGCCGGATTTGGCATCGGCGGCGAGTGGGCCGCAGGCACGCCGCTGCTGCACGAATCGGTGCCGGAGGCCATGCGGGTCCGCCTCGCTGGCTGGCTGCACACCGCCACGCCCACCGGGTTGTTCCTGGCCGCCTTCGCGACGCTGGTTTGCGTCAACACGCTGGGTTGGCGCGGCATGTTCTTCCTCGGGATCCTGCCGGCGCTGCTCACGGTCTATCTGCGCCGCCGCATCCCGGAGCCGCGCCGGCCCCCATCCAGCGCCGCAACGCCGAAGTTCCGCACGCTGTTTGCGGGGGCGCAGGCGCGCGTCACCTGATCGGCGGCGCTGATGATGGCGTGCATCATCTTCGGCCTTTGGTCGTCGAACTTCTGGGCGCCCACAGTGGTGATCACCAAGCTCATGGCGGGCGGCGCCACTGCGCAGCACGCGCAAACCATCGGCGCGGTCTGCGGCCTCATCACCAACGTCGGCACGCTGGCTGGTTGCCTGGCCATGCCCTGGATCACGGGGCGTTTCGGCGGCCGCCGGCCGACGGCGATGCTGTTCTTCATCGGCTCTATCGTGGCCATCGTCGGATGCTACTACGTGGCGATCGAGCGCCTGGACGATCTTCGGCTGTTCATGTGGCTGCTGCCGATCCTCGGTTTCTTCACCAATGGCGTCTTCGCGCTTTACACGATTTGGCTGCCCGAGATGTTTGCTTCCGCCCAGCGCGGCGCCGGGTCCGGCTTCTGTTTCAGCTTCGGCCGCCTGCTTGGGGCTGCCGGGCCGACGCTGGTTGGCAGCTTCGCCGCCCTTACGGGCAGCTATCCGACCGCCATTTCGGTGCTCTCGCTGATCTACGTGATCGGCTTGCCGCTTATCCTGCTGGCGCCCGAAACTGCCCATCGGCCGTTGGCGGCGTAGCGCGATGGACGACGCTGCCTCGAAACTGGGAACCGCCCCCACGCTCTCGGTCGACGGCGCCTGCGCCACCATCCGGTTGAACCGGCCTCGCCTGCACAACCGGTTGTCGCCGGAGGACCTTTCCTGCCTGACCGGGCTGCTCGCCGCTGCGGAGCAGGACCGGTCGCTGCGCTCGCTCGTGCTCACCGCGAGTGGCCGCTCCTTCTGCTCCGGCTTCGAGATCGGCGCGCTCGGCGCGTCGCGGGAGGGGGATAGTTTCGAGCAGTTGGCCGACCGGCTGGAGCGGTTCCGGTTGCCGACGATCTGCGCCTTGAACGGCAGCGTGTATGGCGGCGCGACCGACCTGGCGCTCGCTTGCGACTTCCGCGTGGGGGTGGCCGGCATGACGCTGCTGATGCCGGCTGCCCGGCTGGGCTTGCACTACTACCGCGGCGGGCTGCAGCGTTACGTCAGCCGCCTTGGCGTGAGCGCCGCCAAGCGCCTGTTCTTGCTGGCCGAGCCGGCCGACACGGAGACGCTGCTGCGCATCGGCTACCTCGATGAGGTGGTCGCGCCCGATGCGCTGGCGTCTCGGGTGCAGGAGTTGGCCGCACTCCTGGCCCAGCGTGCGCCGCGCGCGGCGCAAGGCATGAAAGCGGCGCTTAACGATATCGCCCGGGGCGACGCCGACCCCCTTGCCCTCGATGCCGCAAGCGAGGCCAACGCCGACTCGCCCGAGTTGGCGGAGGGACGAGCGGCTTGGCTGGAGAAGCGGCCGCCCCGCTTCGCAGACCCGTGATGGCTGGTGTTCGCGCATCGGCACGATGCCGGACCGATCGAACCTCGCGCTTGTCGGGCGAGCTTGTTCGATGGTGATGGACTCGTTGTTCCAAGTTCAATCAGGATCGGTTTCATGGGCTCCCGGCGACCAGCTTGCAGCCTCCCTCGCCCAAGGGGCGAAACGCCTCGCTCGGCGGAATGGTCGTGACAACGTCGTAAAGGTCGTATGGTCCCTTGGAGTCGGCGGGCCGCTTCACCCGGAACAGGTACATCGCGTGCACGGCGCGGCCGTCCGCACGGATCGTGGTCGGCCCGAACAGCGGATCGTCGATGGGCGAGGCGGCCATGCGCGCGACCACCGTGCGGCCGGAAACGCTGCTGGCGGCCGCCGCCGCGCGCAGATAGGCCAGGGTCTCCGAGTACACCCCGGCGTGGTTCATCGTCGGCATCCGCCCGCCATCCCTGGCCGCGAACCGGCGGCTCCAGGCCCGGGTCGCATCGTTGAGGTCCCAGTAGAAAGCTTCCGTCAGCAGCAAGCCTTGCGCGGTCCGCAGCCCCATCGCCTGCACGTCGGTCAGGAACACCAGCAAGCCGGCCATGCGCTGCTTGCCGTCGCGGCCGATGCCGAACTCGGCCGCCTGCTTGACCGTGTTGACCAGGTCGTCCCCGGCGTTGGCGACGCCGATGACATCGGCGTTCGAGGCCTGCGCCTGCAGGATGTAGGAGGACAAGTCCGTCGTGCCGAGCGGCGCCCGCACGTCCCCCAGCACCGATCCGCCGCCCGCTGCGATGACGGCGCTGGCGTCCCGGATCAGCGAGGCGCCCAGCGCGTAGTCGGAGCCGATGAAGAACCACTTCTTGCCGCCCTGGCGGATGAGCGCCCGCGCCGTGCCGTTCGCCAGCGCCCAGGTGTCGAACGTCCACTGCACGGTGGTGGGCGCGCATTGCGGCCCGGTCAGGTCCGAGGTCGCCGTGCTGGACGCCAGGAACGCGCGGTCCTTGTCCCGCATCACCCGGTTGACGGCGAGCGCCACCGCGGAGTTCGGGACGTCCACCACGGCCGCGACGCCGTCCTTGTCCACCCAGCTCCGCGCGATCGAAGCTCCGACATCGGCCTTGTTCTGGTGGTCGGCCGACAGGATTTCGACCTTCGGCGCGCCGGGGCCCGCTTCCGCCGCAAAGTCGTCGGCCGCCATCTGCGCCGCGATCACCGAACCCTTGCCCGACAGGTCGGCGTACGGGCCGGACATGTCGTTGAGCACGCCGATCCGGATCGTGCCCGGCGCCTGGGCCCAAGCCGGGCCGGCCGCCAGCAGCAGGACGACCGCAAACGCGCCGGCCATGTCACGCAGCCTCACTCGCTTTCTTCCGATCGCCTCGTTCGGCTTCAAGCCGCGCGACTCTCGCTCGCGACGTCCGGACGGTCGCCGCCATAAAGCCAGGCCAGGGTGTCGTACCACTCCGTCGGCGTCTTCGCCCACATGATGGCGTTGCGGAGCTGCGCGTGGGCGCCCGCCGGATGGTAGATGTGCTCGCCGATGGCGCGGGACTGCAATTGCACCCGCGCGGTCCGCAGCACGCGCCGGGCGCAGTACGCCTCCAGCGCCGCGTCGAGGCGCCCCGGGTGCGCGGCCACCTCGTCCGCCAGGCAAACGCCGTCCTCGATGGCCATGCACGCCCCTTGAGCGAAATACTGCAGCGTCGGGTGCGCGGCGTCGCCCAGCAACGCCACGCGCCCGTCGACCCAGTGATCCACCGGATCGCGGTCGCACAGCACCCAGAGCTTCCAATTCGAGCCGTGGCGGATGATATCCTGCGCGCGCGGGTGGACGTGTTCGAAGCCGCGCATCACGTCGCGCTCCGAGCAGGGCTGCCCGGCGACCGGTTCGGGCGCTTGGTTGTGATACGTCACGACCAGGTTGAACAGCTTCCAGCCCGACAGCGGGTAGTGCACGATGTGGCATTTCGGCCCCGCCCACAGCGCTGCGGCGTTCCAGCGCAGGTCTGCCGGCATCATCTCCGCCGGGATCACCGAGCGATACGTCGAATGGCCGGAAACGCGGGGCGGCCCATCGCCGAGCATCTGTTTGCGGATGTTGGACCACAGCCCGTCGGAGCCGATCAGCGCCGCGCCGCGCACCCGCTCGCCGGAAGCCAGGCAGGCGGTGACGGCGGTGTCGTCCTGCTCGTAGCCGACGACGTCGCAACCGGTGCGCAGCTCGATGCGGTCGCTGTCGCGGCAAGCCTTCAGGAACACGCCGTGCAGGTCGCCCCGATGCACCACGGCGTAGGGATTGCCGAAGCGCCGGCGGAACGGCTCGTCAAGCGGGATATGGGTGATCTCCTCGCCGCTGGTCGCGTCCATCAAACGGAGCTGGTCGATGAAGACAGCCATGGCACGGGCGGCCTCGCCAATACCGAGGGTGTCGAAGCAGTGAAAAGCGTTGGGTCCGAGCTGGATGCCGGCGCCGATTTCGCCCAGCGCCGGCGCTTTCTCGAGCACGAGGACCGGGATGCCCTTGCGGGCCAGGCCGAGCGCCGCGGCCAAGCCACCGATTCCGCCGCCGGCAATGATGAACGGCAATACCGGCGATGCCGACATGGTTCGATGTTCCTTTCACGATCGGCCCGCCGCGGCGCAGCTCAGTGGCGCAGGCTAGGCGGGAAGCGAAGGGGAGGCCAGATAGCGCGGCTTACCGTTGTCGGCGACCAGAAACCGATGGGTTCGAACTTTGCGGCGACTGCCAGGTTGATGGTCCTGACCATGTGGGGGACTGTCATGAAAACGCGCAAGCTGGGCGCCCAAGGTCTCGAGGTGTCCGCCATCGGCCTTGGCTGCATGGGCATGTCGGAGTTCTACGCCGGACGGGATGACGCGGAGTCGATCGCAACCATCCACCGCGCCCTCGACCTTGGGGTGACCTTGCTCGACACCGCCGACATGTACGGCGTCGGCCGCAATGAGGAGCTGGTCGGCCGCGCCGTGCGCGAGCGTTCCGAGTGGGTGATCGTGGCCACCAAATTCGGCAACGTCCGCGGCGAGGATGGCAGCTTCAAGGGCGTCAACGGCCGGCCCGACTATGTGCGCCAGGCCTGCGAGGCGAGCCTGAAGCGGACCGGACTGGACGTGATCGACCTGTATTACCAGCACCGCGTCGACCCGCAGACGCCGATCGAGGATACGGTGGGGGCGATGGCCGATCTCGTGCGCGAGGGCAAGGTCAAGTACCTGGGCCTGTCCGAGGCCGCGCCCGAGACGATCCGCCGGGCGCATGCCGTTCACCCGATCACCGCGTTGCAGACCGAGTACTCGCTGTGGAGCCGCGACCCGGAGGACGAGCTCCTGCCAACCGTGCGCGAGCTCGGCATCGGGTTCGTGCCCTACAGCCCGCTCGGCCGGGGTTTCCTGACCGGTCGGATCCGCCGCGTCGAGGACCTGGCCGAGGACGATTACCGCCGCAGCGCGCCGCGATTCCAGGGTGAAAACTTCCAGAAAAACCTCGACTTGGTCACCGAAATTGCCGCCATCGCCCGCGACAAGGGCTGCGCGCCCTCGCAACTGGCCCTGGCGTGGGTGCTGGCGCAGGGCGAGGACATCGTCCCGATCCCCGGCACCAAGCGCCGCATCTACCTGGAGGAGAACGTGGGCGCATTGGACGTGGCGCTCACCGCCGACGACCTCACGCGGATCGACCGTGCGCTTCCGGCGGGCGCCGCTGCGGGCACGCGCTATGCCGCAGCGCAGATGCAGGCGTTGAACCGCTGACCACGAACTTGCTCGGGCTGTGGGCCGCATGGTTTGTTAATCGGCCAAATTGGAGAAAGCGACGATGCCGGGCCTGTATTTTGACGAGCTGACGGTCGGGCAGACCTTCAAGCACCCGATCCGCCGCACGGTGACGGAAGCGGACAACGTGTTCTTCAGCGCGCTCACCCATAACCCGGCGCAACTGCACCTGGACGAGGAATACTGCCGGAAGCATACGGAGTTCGGGCAGCGGCTGGTGAACAGCGCCTTCACGCTCGGCCTCATGGTCGGCATCTCGGTGGGCGACACCACGCTTGGCACCGCGGTCGCCAACCTGGGCTGGGACGAAGTGCGCTTTCCCAAGCCGCTGTTTCACGGCGACACGGTGCGGGTAGAGACCGAGGTGATCGACCTGCGCGAGAGCCGGTCCCGGCCCAACGCGGGCATCGTCACGTTTCTGCATCGCGCGTACAACCAGCACGACGAGTTGGTCGCGCAGTGCAAGCGTTCAGGCCTGCAATTGAAGCGGCCTTCATAGCCTCGGGGGCGTTGCGCGCCAGCGAAACGAGCTTGAGGGCCAGCTATCCCCCAGCGAGCGTCATGCCATCCACCCGCACCGTGGGGCTGTCCACCGCGCGACGAAAACGAAGATCGTTGGCGGGCGTGAGCGCGGCGAACATTTGGACGAGGTTGCCGGCGATGGTGATCTCGGCCACCGGCTCCGCCAAGACGCCGTTGCGGATCATGAACCCGGCCGCTCCCCGGCTGTAGTCGCCGGTCAGGCCGTTCACGCCCATGCCGAGCAGTTCCGTCACATAGAAACCCTCGACGATGTCGGCCATCAACTCCGTTGGGCTCATGCTCCCCGGCGCGAGATACGCATTCGACAGGCCGGGGCTGCCGGTGTTCTTCAAGCCGAGCTGCCTTGCGCTGCGGCTGTCGAGCAGCCAGGCCTGCAACACGCCGTCCTCGATCAGGATCCGGGTTTTGGTCGGCACGCCCTCGGAGTCGAACGGGCGGGACCGCGGGCCGCGCAAGCGGCGCGGCTCGTCGTGGATGGTGATGCCGGGCGCAAACACGCGCGCGCCCAGCTTGTCCTTGAGGAAGCTGGTGCCGCGCGCGATCGCGCCGCCGCTGATGGCGCCCGCGAAGTGCCCGATCAGGCCGCTCGCGACGCGCGGGTCGAACACGACGGGCAGCTTCGCCGTTGCCGGGCGGACCGGGTTCAGGCGCGCGACCGCCCGTTCGCCGGCGCGGTGGCCGATTGCGCCGGCATCCTCCAAATCCGCCAGGAAGGTCGCGGAATGGTAGTCGTAGTCCCGCTGCATCCCCGTCCCCTCGCCGGCCAGCGCGGTCGCGGACACCGAATGGTTGGTACGCGCGTAGCCACCCGAGAACCCGGCGCTGGTCACCAGCAGGAACTCGCTGCGGCTGAACCCGGCTTCCCCGCCCTCGCTATTGGTGACGCCGTGGACCGAGCGGGCGGCGTCCTCCGCCTCGGCCGCGCGCGCGATCAGCGCCTCGGCGGTGGGTTCGGCGCTATCGGCAAGCTCCAACGGGCCAGCGTCCACGTACTGCGCTTCTTCCGCCAGGCCGCCGTACGGGTCCTCCGGCACCACCTTCGCCATCGCGACCGCGCGGGCCGCAAGCGTCGCGAAGCCGTCCGGCGCCAGTTCGTTGGTGGACACCGAGGCGGACCGATGGCCGAGATACACCTTCAGGTCGATGCCCCGGGACTCCGAGCGCTCCAGATGCTCGGTCTGCCCGGCCCGGCGGGACACACTGAGCGAGGTCGACGCCGCCACCGTCGCCGCTGCGGCGCCGGCGCCGGCGCGGCGAGCGTGGTCGAGCAGGTCGTTCAGCAGATCGAGCTGGCTCATGCCGCGAGCCGGTCGGCGATGAACGGCAGGTTGGGCACATGATTGGTCGGACCCATCGCCGCCAGGGTCGGACGTCCCCGGAAGATACGGGTTGCCGCCCGACGTATGTCGTCCAGGGTCACGGCATTGACGCGCGTCACCGTCTCCGCCGTCGGGATCAGGCGGCCGAACACCTGCAACTGCCGGGCCAATTGCTCGCAACGGCTGCCGGTGCTCTCCAGCGACATCAACAGGCTGGCTTTCACCTGGGCGCGGGCGCGCTCCAGCTCCGGCTGGGTCACGTCGTGCTGCACCCGACGCAGTTCCTCCAAGGTCACCGGCACCAGCTCGCGCGCCTCGTCCTCGCCGGTGCCGGCGTAGATGCCGAACAGCCCGCCATCGAGGTAGGGCGCATTGAACGAGTACACCGAATAGACCAGGCCACGCTTCTCGCGGATTTCCTGGAACAGGCGCGACGACATGCCGCCACCCAGCAGGGTGCTCAGCAGCAGCGCCGGGTAGTAGTCGGGGTCGCCGTAGGCCACCGACGGGAAGCCGAGCACGATGTGCACCTGGTCGAGGTCGCGGCCCTCGCGGAACTCCCCGCCGCCGTAGGCCGAGCGGATCGCGGCTTCCGGCAGCGCCGAAGGCAGGTCGGCAAAGTGCCGCTGCGCCAGCGCCACCACATCGTCGTGCCGCAGGTTTCCCGCGGCGGCCACCACCACGTTCCCGGCGGCGTAGTTGCGGTGCATGTAGCCGGTCAACACGCCGCGGCCCATGCCGCGGATGCCGTCCTCGCGGCCCAGGGTCGGGCGGCCCATCGGCTGGTGCGGGTAGGCGGTTTCCTGGAAATGATCGAAGATGATGTCGTCCGGCGTGTCGTTCGCCTGGCCGATTTCCTGCAAGATCACGCCGCGCTCGCGCTCCAGCTCCTCCGGCGCGAAGGCGCTGTGGGTCAGGATGTCGCCGATGATGTCGGCCCCGAGTGCGAGGTCCTCCTTCAGCAGCTTGACGTAGTAGGCGGTCTGCTCGCGCGCCGTGTAGGCGTTGATGTGGCCGCCGACGTTCTCGATCTCGATGGCGATCTCGGCCGCGGACCGGCGCTCGGTGCCCTTGAACGCCATGTGCTCCAGGAAGTGCGACGCGCCGCACTCCGCCTCGGTCTCGTTGCGGGTGCCGGTGGCGACGTAGGCGCCGAGCGACACGGTTTCGACCCGGTCCATCGTCTCGGTCACGACCGTCAGGCCGGACGGCAGGCGGGTGACACGCACGGTGTCGATCGGGGACGGCGCGCCTTCGGCGTTGGTCATGCAGCGTTCCTCAGCGTGAATGCGCGAACCTGGGCCTCGACGGCGTGCAGGTCGCGGGGGACATGGGTGTAGCGTTCCTCCCGTTCATATAGGTCGGCGAGGTGCCGCCGCAGGGGGGGCCGGCGTCCGGTCGCCTGTTCCATCGCATCGGGGAACTTGGCCGGGTGCGCCGTGGCAGCGACGATGATCGGCACATGGCGGCACGGCAGGGCGCGCGCGGCGGCGATGCCGATGGCGGTGTGCGGATCGGCGAGGTAGCCGCATTCGGCGTCGAGGCGGCGGATCTCGGCGATCGTGCCGGGGTCGTCCAGCCGAAAGCCGTGGAACAGGGCGGCGGCGCGTTCCCACACGGCAGGCGCCACGTCCATGCGGCCGGTGGCGCGGAAGCCGGTCATGGCGGCGGCGGTGGCGGCCGGGTCGCGGCCCAGCAGCTCGAACAGCAGCCGCTCGAAGTTGGAGCTGACCTGGATGTCCATCGACGGCGACAGGCTCGGCTCTACGCCGCGCGCGGTCATGTCGTTGCGGGCGAGGAAGCGGGCAAGGATGTCGTTGCGGTTGCTGCCGACCACCAGCCGGGCGATCGGCACGCCCATGCGCCGGGCCGCCCAGGCCGCAAACACGTTGCCGAAATTGCCGGTGGGGACGCTGAACGCGACCTCCCGCTCCGGTGCGCCGAGGGCGAGCGCGGCTGCGACATAGTAGGGAATTTGCGACGCGATCCGCGCCCAGTTGATGGAGTTGATCGCCGACAGGCGCGTCGCCTGGCGGAACGGCACGTCGGCGAACATCGCCTTCACCAAATCCTGGCAGTCGTCGAACGTGCCGTCGACGGCGATGTTGGCGACGTTGGAGGCGTGCACCGTGGTCATCTGCCGCCGCTGCACCTCGCTGGTGCGCCCGGCGGGATGCAGCACCGCGATATCGACCCGCGCGCGGTTCTGGCACGCCTCGATCGCCGCCGACCCGGTGTCGCCCGAGGTCGCCGCCACGATGGTGATCCGGGCGTCCTGCGCCGTCAGCACGTGGTCGAACAGGCGGCCGAGCACCTGCATCGCCATGTCCTTGAAGGCGAGCGTGGGACCGTGGAACAGCTCCAGCGCCCATAGGTTGGTGTCGAGCTGCACGAGCGGCGCGACCGCCGGGTGGGCGAAGCCGGCGTAGGCGTCGCGGCAGATCGCGAGCAGCGTCGCGGACGGCACGGCGTTGCCGATGAACGGCTGCATGACGCGCGCGGCAAGGTCGGCGTACGGCAGGCCGCGGAGCGCGCGCAGGTCGGCGGCCGACAAATGCGGCCAGGTTTCGGGCATGAACAGCCCGCCATCCTCGGCGAGCCCGGCGAGCAGCACGCCCGCGAAATCGCGGACCGGGGCTTGGCCGCGGGTGGAGATGTATCGCATGGGCGGGAGATTAGGGCGGTTGGAGGGCGGTGGCGAGGGAGGGTACGTCGTAGCCAGGGAAAGAGCTGTGGCAGCTTGCACGCAGGAAAGGCCATGGCTCTGCCCTGGACCCGGTGGGGCCTGAGGCCCCAGACCCGCATTTATTTGGGTTTCCAAAGGCATCATGCCTTTGGCGGAGTTTGAGGCAGAGCCTCAACCTTTCACTTGCCTCCAGCGGCCCACCAAAAGGCCACAGCACTCGCAGCACGGGCGAAGTTCGAGCATCGGCGACACCCGGCTAAAGATAGCGGGCGGCAAGATGCGCTTCGAAATCCGTGGGGTCCAGCGGCTTGCCCGTCGCCGCGTGCAGCAGGTCGTTGAAGCCGAGCAGGCTGCCGACGCCGTGCACCTTGGCGCGCAACCAGCCGACCAGCGGGCCGAGGTCGCCACGGGCCATCGCCGCATCCAGCTCCGGCACGCCACGGCGAGCAGCGGCCATCAACTGCGCCGCGGCCATCGCGCCCAGCGTATAGCTCGGGAAATACCCGAACGCGCCATCATACCAATGGATGTCCTGCAGGCAGCCCTGCGCGTCGTCGGGTGGGCGGATGCCGAGCAATGCGTGCAACCCGTCCGACCACGCGCCGGGCAGGTCGGCGACAGCCAGGTCGCCCGCGACCAGCGCCTGCTCCAGCCGGAACCGCAGGATGACGTGGGCGGGGTAGGTCATCTCGTCCGCATCGACCCGGATGAAGCCGCGATGCACCCGGCGCCACAACCTGGACAAGTTTGCCGGCGCATACGGTTCGGCCGGGCCGCCGAACGCCGTATGCAGTTCCGGCCCCAGCCACGACAGGTAAGCGTCGGAACGGCAGGCCTGCATCTCGACGATCAGCGACTGGCTCTCGTGCGCGCCCATGCCGGCCGCCTCGCCCACGGGCTGGCGGGCATAGGATGCGGGCAGCCCACGCTCGTACAGCGCGTGACCGGTCTCGTGCAGCACGCCCATGACGGCGGTGGCGCAGTCGGCTTCATTGTAGCGGGTGGTGATGCGGATGTCGGTCGGAGTCCCGCCGCAGAACGGATGGGTGGAACGGTCTAGCCTCGCATGGCTGAAATCCAATCCAGCGCGGGCGGACAAGCGACGGCACAGCGCCTCCTGCACGTCTGAAGGGAACGGCCCGGGAAGCGGCAACGGCTCACAGGCGGCAGCCTGGCGCGCCTCGGCACCGGGCAAGGCGTCGCGAAGGAAAGCTTCATACTGCGCGAACACCGGTGCGACGTCGGCGGTGGAGATCCCGGGTTGGTGGCCATCCATCAGGGCGTCGTATGGCGACAGGCCGAGTGCGGGCGCCAGGGCGGCGGCGGCCTCACGCGTCAGCCGCACGACATCTGCGAGCAGCGGGGCGACCAGGGCGAAATCGGAGACGCGCCTTGACTCGCGCCACACCTTCTCGCAGGCCGAACCGGCGCGGGCCGACGCTTCCACCAGATCGGCCGGCAGGGCCGTCGCGCGGATATAGGCGTGGCGCATGAGGCGAAGGTTGGCAGCTTGCCATTCGCTGGCGGGTTCGGCCGCGTGGAGGTCGTCGGCCACCTCCGGCGCGATCAGTTGGCCGTGGGACAGCCCGGCCAGCACCGCCAACTGGTCGCCGCGAGCCGCTCCTCCGCCTGGCGGCATGACCGCGGCAGCGTCCCAGCCAAGCATCGAGGACGCCTCGTTGACGGTGGCGATGCGGGCGAAGCGTGCGGCCAATCGGTCGTAGGCCGCCAGAGGGGCGTTCATGGGCGGAGCACCTTGCGGGACCAGGTGAGGAACACGACGGCGAGCACGACGGCGAGGCTGAACCAGGTGATGGCGTAATTCAGGTGATCATTGGGCGGGCGGGGCAGCGCGGTTGCCGGGATCGGGACCACGCCGGGCGAGGCCGTGCCGAGGGCGACCAACGTGAACGGCGCGACGGCGGGAAGGCCTAGCGCCGCGCCGATCGCCGCCGGGTCGAGGGTGTAGAACGTGCGGCTTGCCGGGTCGTCGCGGGCGCTGAGCGCGCCGGGCGTTTCGGGAAGCCGCACGTAGCCCTCGACGGCGGTGCCGCCGGGAGCGATGGGCGAACCTGGGCCGGTTGGAACCCAGCCGCGATCCACCAGCACCAGAAGCGCGCCGGGCCGTTCGAACGGCTCGATCAACTGTGCGCCCAGCGCCGTCCTGCCCGGCAGTTCGCGAACGTCCGACCCGTAAAACGCCTGGAGATCATCGCGGAACCGGCCTTCGACGCGGACCTTGGCGAAGGCGGAAGGAGCAGCCGGCAGTGGGACGGCCGGAGCCGCCTCACCACGATCGATATCGGCCAGCAAGGCAAGTTTCCAAGTTCGGCGATGAAGTTGCCACGCGCCGAGCGACAGCAGCGTGCCCAGCATGACCAGCGTCAGCACGCCTGGAACGATCAGGCGCCGGAAATCGGGACGCGCGCCGCTATTCAGCAACCGTGACGCCAGCGCCCCACCAATAAACCGCCACGAACAGGAACAGCCACACCACGTCCACGAAATGCCAATACCAAGCCGCGGCCTCGAACCCGAAATGCCGCTGCGGCGTGAATTGCCCAGCGCGCGAGCGGAACCAGCACACGATCAGGAAGCAGGTACCGATGATGACGTGGAAGCCGTGGAAGCCGGTGGCGAGGAAGAACACCGCCGGATACACGCCGCCGCCGCTGAACTTGAACGGCGCCTCCGAATACTCAAGCGCCTGGAAGGCGGTGAACGACATGCCGAGCAGGATCGTCAGGCCCAGCGCCATGATCAGCCGCTTGCGGTCGCCCTCGATCAGCGAGTGGTGCGCCCAGGTGACCGTGCAGCCGGACAGCAGCAGGATCATGGTATTCATGAACGGAAGATGAAACGGGTCGAACGTGTGGATGCCGGCGGGTGGCCAAATTGCGGTCTCGGCGCCCGACACGTGCTCGGGGAACAGGGCGAAGTGGAAGAATGCCCAGAAGAAACCGACGAAGAACATCACCTCGCTGGCGATGAACAACGTCATGCCGTAGCGCAGCCCGATCCGCACCACCGTCGTGTGCAGGCCGGGCGTCCGGCTCTCCTTCAGCACGTCGCGCCACCACATGAACATGACGCCCATGACCGACAACAGCCCAAGGGTCAGCGCGATGTAATTGCCGTAATGGGCCGCGAAGATGATCCCGAGCAACGTCAATGCCCCGGCGAACGCTCCGACGATCGGCCAAGGACTCGGATCGACCAGGTGATAAGGCTGCTTCAAGCCGGAGGTGACGGGCGGAGCGGCAACGTGCGTGTCCATGACAACCTATCCGAATGCGTAGGGCATCATCCCCAAATCGAGCCAGGATTCAAGAGAGGCTAACCGCCGACATGCGAACCGGCCTTGGCCAAGGCGCCCGACCTGGCAGCATCATCGAGCGAGCGGAAGAACGTGTAGGACAGCGTAATGGTTTTGACGTCCTGCGTGTCCGGGTCATCGGCGATGGCGGGGTCCACCCAGAACGTGACGGGGAACTGCATCGCCTCACCGGGCGCGAGCGTCTGCGAGTTGAAGCAGAAGCACTGCGTCTTGTGGAAGTAGCGCCCAACGGTTTCGGGCGTGACGTTATACAGCGCGACACCGGTGATCGGCTCGGTCCCGAAATTCTTGGCGTCGAAGAACGCCAGCTGCTCATCCCCGAGCTTCAACGATACCTTGGGGATTTCGGGACCGAAACGCCACGGCAAGTTCGGGTTGACGCTGGCGTTCAGCGCCACCGTGATCTGCCGCGCGACCTTGCCCGGCGCTGCGCCTGGCCCGATTTGCGGAGTGCCGCCGTAGCCGGTCGCGGCGCAGAACGCGCGATATAGCGGGATGGAGGCGAAGGACAGCCCGGTCATGCCCAGCGCCACGGTGATGAGAGCGACGGGAAGGAGATGACGCCGGTTCATGATTGCGAATTTCATCCGTGCATGACGGCATGCAAGACCCGAACGGTTCAGCTATGGCCAAGTTTGACGATAGCGATCGCATAGAACAATGCCGCCAGGGCCACCAAGGCAATCAGCAGCGCGACGTTGCGGCCACGCTGCTTGCGCCGCAGCTCAGCCGCTTCGGCCGGGGTGAGCGGCGGCGGAAACTCCTCCATCCGGCCGTCAGGCAATGAAGTGGTCGATCGCAACGGCGAGGAACAAGATGGCGAGATAGGCCAGCGAGAACCGGAATGCGGCACGGGCTGGCGCATCCTTGGTCAGCGACTTGCCTGCCGCATCTTGCTCGTCGCGCATGACCCGGATGGCGCACACCAGGAAGCCCGTGCCGAGAATGGCCGCGGTGACGCCATAAACTGGGCCGGCATAGCCCAACGCCCAGGGCAGCATCGCGACCGGCCAGAGCGCGATGGTGTAAAGCAGGACCTGGCGCCGGGTCTCGCGCGCGCCCGCAACAACCGGGAGCATCGGCACCCCGGCGCGGCCGTAATCCCCAGTCGCATACAGCGACATCGCCCAGAAATGCGGGGGCGTCCAAAAAAATACGATCGCGAACAGGAGTATCGGCATGATGCCGATGTCGCCGGTCACGGCCGCCCATCCGATGATCGGCGGGAACGCCCCGGCAGCGCCGCCGATGACGATATTCTGGGGTGTCCGGCGCTTCAGCCACATCGTATAGACGAATACGTAGAACAAGATCGACACGGCCAGAACCGCCGCCGCCACGACGTTCGTCGCAAGCGCCATCACCACCACCGACCCTACGGCCAGCGCGACGCCGAAGCCGAGCGCCTCGCCAGGTGCGATCCGGCCGGCTGGGATAGGTCGCCGCTGCGTCCGGCGCATGATGGCGTCGATGTCGCGGTCGTACCACATATTGATGGCGCCGGCCGCCCCTGCCCCCACGGCGATGCAGAGGACCGCCGCCAAGCCGAGCACCGGGTGCAAGTGACCTGGCGCGATCGCCATGCCGACGATGCCGGTCAGCACCACGAGGGTGACCACTCGCGGCTTCAGCAGAACGGTCCAGTCCCGCCATTCGGCGCCAGTCATGGAAAGGGGGGCCACCGCCCCCCTCCCGCCGGCTAGGATCGCAGCCGAGGCCGTCACGTCGCTCATCGAATCCTCGGCAGTTCCTCGAAGGTGTGGAACGGCGGCGGGGAGCTGACCGACCACTCCAACGTCGTGGCGCCCTCGCCCCAGTAATTGGCGCCCACCGCCACCTTCGAGGTGAAGGTCCGGAATACGACATACAGGAAGATCAGCACCGACAGGCCGGAGATGTAGGCTCCCATGGAAGCGACATGGTTCCAGCCGGCGAACGCCTGCGGGTAGTCCGGGTAGCGGCGCGGCATGCCGGCCAAGCCGAGGAAATGCATCGGGAAGAACGTCAGGTTCACGCCGACGAAGGTGACCCAGAAATGCACCTTGCCCCAGAACTCCGGATACTGATGGCCGCTCATCTTGCCGATCCAATAGTAGAAACCGGCGAAGATCGAGAACACGGCGCCGAGCGAGAGCACGTAGTGGAAGTGCGCCACGACGTAGTAGGTGTTGTGCAAGATCTGATCGACGCCCGCGTTGGACAGCACCACGCCGGTCACGCCGCCGACGGTGAACAGGAAGATGAACCCGACCGCGAACAGCATTGGCGTGTTCATCTCGATAGCGCCGCCCCACATCGTCGCGATCCAGG